>ENA-OQHL01000983-OQHL01000983.1-human-gut-metagenome-genome-assembly--contig:-NODE-983-length-16400-cov-2.795858_pt1 | contig 16400 bp, 16 predicted proteins | sample MGYA00242565_ERZ504723 | MGnify/ENA primary metagenome ERZ504723 (study PRJEB26092, sample SAMD00036211) | human gut metagenome | host: Homo sapiens | study: EMG produced TPA metagenomics assembly of... | reverse complement strand
GCTTCTTCCCGCCTTTTAAGCGGCGGTTCGGGATCTGCCTCCGACAATATATACTGGATCGTCCTTCCAGCCCGTAGATGTCCAGGCGGACGCTTGCCTTCTGGTAATAGGCCTGCTGCAGCGGAAGGAAATGCTCCCTGATTACCCTTCTCTGCATAAATCTTAATTGCTCTTCATTGGACTTGGCATCCATATCCAGAAAATGCAGCTGGCCTTCCTGCGTCACAATGATGCTGTAAGGGTTCACATACCGATAGCAGGGATTGCCCCGGCATCTGTGAATCAGTCCCAATTGCCTGGTAATATCCTGAATCCACTCTAGAAGCCTATCCTTAGACAGATTCGGATGGTATCTGAGCCAGACAGCTAAAATGCACCCCTTTACATACTCCGAACTAATATAGCAGGATTGCCCATGCTCGATCAGGCGCAATACATCATAACCTTCTTTTGATGACATTTACATCACCTCTTTTTCTTGCCTTTTCCATTGTCTTTCTGTGGGAAATAAATAAAAATTGATACGTCAGATATAAAAGATTCTTTTGAATAATTAGAGTAATACATATATTACTTGATTCCGAGGAAAATTACAAGTGTTTTTTGGGGGGAATTTTTGGAGTTGTGGACGCAGGGGAGACGGGCGGGGGATTGCTCCGACGTTTCGGCGCCTGCATCTCATGCACCGGGATGTAGGGCTCTGGAAGAGTCGTCGGCTGACTCCTCTCCCAGGGCCTAACATCCCGGGCATGGATATTCCGGACGCCTACTCTTACCTGCGCAATCTCCCGCCCGTCTCCCCTGCTGCCGCAATTTGTTGGCAATTCCCTCGGTTTGTGCCTGCGCAAATTTTCCGGCTTTATCCTTATTTTGCGATATCCGTATGCAACTTTCTGTGACTCTTCATCCTACTCCAGTCAGAATTCCCGGCCTATCCTACAATTCCAGGAATCCCCTCAACGTAATATTGCCTGCCGCTTTCGAAGAACAGGCCAAGGGAGGCGGGGTGCGGGCTGGTACCTGTCGAACGAGCCGTAGTCTTTGTTGCTGAAAAAGCCGCCGGAACGTGGCATGGAGATTTTATCACAAATAAAATCTCCATGCCACGTTCCGGCGACTTTTGAAGTTACAAAGACAAGGCAAAGAGAGCCAGGATGCCAGCCCGCACCCCGCCTCCCTTGGCCGTCCTCAAAATACCAAACAAAATTACCCCAAATTCCTACTTATGACTCAGTTCCTTCGGCGTATACAGATGCCGCGGAATACCATCTACCATAACCGGAGATACGTCTCCTTGAATCAAAGGCCTGACATAGGATATAAACTCGCTCGTCACATACGTGCCTTCCTTGTTCACCCAATCTCTTGGAACAAGCTTCTCGTCATTTGCGATCTTATGCACGTCTTTTACTTCTGTTCCGCACTGGTATGGATCATCGGACAGTCGCTGGAGCACCACCATCTTGCCGGAATCGCCCTCATCCGCTGCCTTGACAGCGGCACCGCCTACCATGAAGGCCTCATTCACATCGACACGGGATGCCAGATGGGCTGCGCTTCGCTGTAAAGTGGAAAATTCAACAGCACGGGTCTTGCAGCCGATATCACGATGGATTACGTTGGCCAGATAGCTCGCGGTTCCGGTCAGCTGCTTGTGACCGAATGCGTCTACATAATCCGAAGCACTTCCCAGCTCGCTGACATAACGGCCGTCCTGAATGCGGATACCCTCAGAAACTGCGACAACGACCACATCCTTCTTGACCAGAAGCTTCCGTACTTTCGCAGTAAACTTTTCGATGTCAAAGGTCAGTTCCGGCAGATAGATCAGATCTGGTCCGTCACAATCCTCGCCCCGGGACAATGCAGCCGCGCCGGTCAGCCATCCGGCATTGCGGCCCATGATCTCAATGATGATCACCTGCTGCTTTTTATATGAGAAGCCGATGCCATCCCGGATTACTTCCTTGGTAGAGGTCGCAATATATTTGGCAGCGCTGCCGTAGCCCGGTGTATGATCAGTCAGGGCCAGGTCGTTGTCTATGGTCTTCGGGACGCCGACAAACTTCTGGGACTGCCCTGTCAGGATTGCGTAATCGGACAGTTTTTTGATCGTGTCCATAGAATCATTTCCGCCGATGTAAATAAAGCATTCAATATTCAGCTTATTTAAGATTTCAAAAATCTTCACATAGATTTCCTGATTCTCATGGATGTCCGGCAGTTTGTAGCGGCAGGTGCCAAGGAATGCAGACGGTGTGCGTTTCAGTATTTCCACATCCAGATCACTCCGGATGTACTTGGAAAGATCCACATACTGTTCATCCAGAAGTCCCTGAATTCCATACAGCATGCCGTATACCTTTTTCGCTCCGCGGTCAACCGCCGTACGGTACACACCTGCAAGACTGGAATTGATGACGGCCGTCGGCCCTCCGGATTGTCCAACGATTACATTGCCCTTCATAGTAAACCCTCCTTCATATAGTCTTAACGTAACGGGTCCCCACACCCGGTTACTTTGCCTAAATAATACCACAAAAAGGAGCGAAAAGTCTAGGACTTTTCGCTCCTTTTTCATTATTTTCAGACACTTTAAAGTTTTGAAACAAATTCTCGCTTTTTGTCAAATTACGGCATCTGTTTTGCTTTTCCCGGCGTTTCGCACAATGTGAGCAACACCCTGTTCGTTTATTCACTCAGGTATGCTTTCTTGACGGAATCATCGTTCATGAGTTTTTTTGCGTCACCGCTCAGGGCAATCTTACCAGTCTCCAGAACATAAGCACGGTTCGCGATGGAAAGAGCTTTCTTTGCGTTCTGCTCAACCAGAAGCACGGTTACTCCGTCTGCATTAATCTTCTGAATGATGTCAAAGATCTCGTTTACGTACAGCGGGGACAGACCCATGGACGGCTCATCCATAACGATCAGCTTCGGATGGGACATCAGCGCACGGCCCATAGCCAGCATCTGCTGCTCACCGCCGGAAAGTGTACCAGCCATCTGGTTCTTACGCTCTTCCAGACGTGGGAAACGCTCATAAAATTTCCTTCAGGGGTCTCTTCCAATCTCATTTTTATCATTACGGGTGTAAGCGCCCAGCTTTAAGTTCTGCAGAACGGACAGCTCCGCGAACACGCGGCGTCCCTCCGGCACGTGGGCAATTCCCATGCCGACCAGCTTGTAACCCGGAATCTTTGTGATATCTTTTCCCTCATAGGTAATGGTGCCCGCCTTGGACGGGATCAGACCGGTAATGGTCTGCAATGTTGTGGTTTTCCCTGCGCCGTTTGCTCCGATCAGGGCAATGATCTCACCCTGGTTTACCTCAAATGAGATTCCCTTGATTGCCTGGATGACACCGTAGCAGACTTCCAGGTCTTTTACCTCAAGTATTGCCATTGCTCTAACCTCCTACTCTCCAAGATAAGCCGTAATAACACGCTTATCATTCAGTACTTCCGATGTCTCACCCTGGGTCAGTACCTGACCGAAGTTTAAGACAGTCAATTTCTCACAGATACCGGAAACCAGCTTCATATCATGCTCGATCAGAAGCACAGTCATATCGAAGTGATCGCGCACGAAGCGGATGGTATCCATCAGCTCTGCGGTCTCGTTCGGGTTCATGCCGGCTGCCGGCTCGTCCAGGAGAAGAAGCTTCGGGTCCGTAGCAAGGGCGCGGGCGATTTCCAGCTTTCTCTGCTTGCCATAAGGCAGGTTGGATGCCTTGTAATCACACTCCTTATCCAGATCAAAGACCTTTAACAGCTCCATGGCGCGGGCGTTCATTTCCTTCTCTACTTTATAATAACGCGGAAGGCGGAAAATACCCTCAATGGTGGAATACGGATGATGGTTATGCAGGCCTACTTTCACGTTGTCCAGAACACTTAAGTCCTTGAACAGACGGATATTCTGAAAGGTTCTTGCAATGCCTGCCTGGTTGATCTCGATGGTGCTCTTTCCGGTCAGTTCCTTGCCATCCAGGAAAATAGCGCCGTGATCTGCCTTGTAGACACCGGTCAGCAGATTGAAAATGGTAGTCTTACCTGCGCCGTTTGGTCCAATGAGGCCGTAAAGCTGTCCCTTTTCGATGGTCAGGCTGAAGTTGTCAACTGCCTTTAAGCCGCCGAATGAGATGCCGATATTTTTTACTTCCAGCATAGCCATATTATGCAGCCTCCTTTGCAGATTTCTTATTCTTCTTGATGCGGTCCATGAAGACAGATCTCATCTCAATTGCCTTCGGGCTGGAATTGAAGATCATCATAACGATCAGGACCACTGCGTAGATCAGCATACGGTAATCGTTCAGGCCGCGTAAAAGCTCCGGAAGCATGGTCAGGATGATGGCCGCGATCATGGAACCGCGGATATTTCCCAGGCCGCCCAGTACCACGAATACCAGGATCATAATGGACATATTATAGCCGAAGTTCTTCGGGGTTGCCGCCAGGGAGGATAAGTTGTGGGCATACAGAACACCTGCAACGCCTGCCAGGGCTGCGGAAATCGCAAATGCCATCAGTTTGTATTTGGTAATATTAATTCCCACAGACTCTGCCGCAATGCGGTTGTCACGGATGGACATGATAGCGCGTCCGGTACGGGAATTGATCAGGTTTAACACGATAAACAGGGTGATCAGCACCAGGATGATACCCACCGTAAAGGTTGCCGCCTTCGGAGTACCGGTAATACCCTGTGCACCCTTGATGATGACAACGCGTCCGCGCCCATGCCAAGGGATGTGGTATCCTTGATGGAAAAATGGAATCCGTTGGAATCCAGGCCCACATACATAACATTGATGAGGTTCTTGATGATCTCACCGAAGGCCAGGGTAACGATAGCTAGGTAGTCACCTTTTAAGCGCAGTACCGGAATACCGATGATGATGCCGAACACACCTGCTACTGCTGCTCCGATGATCAGAGCCAGGAAAAAACGCATACCGACAGATGGGATCGCGTTCTCCATGCACTTGGTGAAAAACGCGCCGGTAAACGCGCCCACACACATGAAACCGGCATGGCCCAGGCTTAACTCACCCAGGATACCAACAGTTAAGTTTAAGGATACAGCCAGGATCACATAGATACACAGCGGAACTAAAAGTCCCTTTAACAGGCTGGTCATGTGTCCTGTTGCTCCAAGAATCTGAACCAGGATCCAGCAGGCAATTACGATGGCGTAAGTGATGCTGTTCTGGACTAATACTTTGTTCTTCTTCATTCCATTCACCTACACTTTCTCCGTAATCTTTTTGCCCAGGATTCCGGTCGGACGTACCAGAAGTACGACGATCAGCACTGCGAATACGATGGCGTCAGAAAGCTGGGAAGAAATATATGCCTTGGAAAGGTTCTCGATCACTCCAAGGAGTACGCCGCCGATGAGGGCACCCGGAATGGAGCCGATGCCGCCGAATACGGCTGCCACAAAAGCCTTGATACCCGGCATGGAACCGGTATACGGAGTCAGGGACGGATAAGCGGAACACAACAGCGCGCCTGCAATTGCCGCCAGGGCAGAACCGATCGCGAAGGTAATAGCGATGGTGCTGTTAACATTAATGCCCATCAGGGTTGCCGCGCCGGTATCTTCCGATACAGCCAGCATAGCCTGACCAACCCTGGTCTTGTTGATGAAAGTAGTCAGGGCCACCATGATCACAATACAGGTAATGATCGTAACCAGTGTAACACCGGAAATGGACAGCGCGCCGCCGGCCAGCTTTAAGCTCGGCACGTTCACAACAGATGTGAACTGACGTGCGTTGGAGCCAAAGATCAGCAGTGCTACGTTCTGCAGCAGATAGCTGACACCGATAGCCGTGATCAGAACGGCTAGAGAAGACGCGCCACGCAGCGGCTTATAAGCCACACGCTCGATCACAACACCAAGCACCGTACAGGCGATGACTGCCACCAGAACGCCCACCATTGGCGGGAGTCCCAGGGTACTTACCATGGTAAAGATGACGAAGCCACCCACCATAATGATATCACCATGAGCAAAGTTCAGCATTCTCGCGATGCCATAAACCATGGTGTAGCCCAGTGCAATGATCGCGTATACACTGCCCAGGCTGATTCCGTTAATCAAATAAGACAGAAAACTCATGTACCTACCACCTCTTTATTTTTTCTATAGGAAATAAAACATAACTGGAATTATAGCATAGACATATTTGAAGTTCAAGCAAAAGTTCGTGAATGCGCACCATTTGTCCGTGCACTGGGGACATGTCTTTCAAAATGAATCAGAGCCACACTCCTGCACCTCCGGAGGAAGCTTTTTTCCGAACAGCGTTGTGCAAAATTGCTTCATACATGGAAAAAAGGGAACCGTCCATTGGACGATCCCCTTTCGGATGTTTCATTGCTGTTCACACATTGTGTACACAGAAAAATTACTGCATCTCGTATGCGCCGTTTACGATCTTAACAGCCTTCGGTGCCTTGTTCGGCTCACCATTTGCGTTCCAAACCATGTCAGAACCAGTCAGGCCATCAATAGAGATCTCGGTCATAGCCGGCTTTAATGCGTCACAGATATCGGAAGCGCTCATATCAGCGGTAACGCCTGCCTTCTCAACAGCTGCCTTGATTGCGTAGATCGCATCGTAGGAATCTGCAGCAAACTGGTTCGGCTCGATGCCGTAAGCTGCTACATAAGCCTCAGTAAATGCCTTACTGCTCTCCTCAGTGGTGGAGAACGGAGTTAAGAGCATCAGACCCTCTGCCAGGGAAGTATCAAAGTTCTCTACGGAAAGGATGCCATCCATACCATCACAGCCGAAGAAGACCGGTGCGAATTCTTTGTCGCTTGCCTGCTTTAAGATGATGGAAGCCTCCTGATAGTAGATCGGAAGGAATACCAGCTCTGCGCCTGCGTCTTTTGCCTTGTCAAGCTGTACGGAGAAGTCGGTGTTGCTGTCTGCGGTAAATGCCTCATCAGCTACGATCTCCAGACCCTGGTTTGCTGCCTCAGCAACAAATGCCTCACGAATACCAGAAGAATACTCGGTAGAGCTGTCATAGATGATAGCGATCTTGGTAGCCAGCTTGTTCTCGCCAATATACTTAGCGGAAGCGGTACCCTGATCCGGGTCTGCGAAGCATACGCGGAATGCGTTGTCAGTTGCTACGCACTCAACTGCGGAACCGGACGGAGTGATCAGGAACATGTTATCAGACTCAGCCTCTGCTCCTACAGCGATACACGGTTTGGAAGTGGTCGGACCGTCTAATACCTGCATACCCCAGTCTTTTAAGGTGTTGTATGCGTTGATGGATTTCTCTGGATCATTCTCATCATCCTCAGCCTTGGTCTCGATCATCATGCCGTTGATACCGCCAGCCTCGTTGATCTCCTTTGCTGCCAGCTCTGCGCCGTTTGCGACTGCGTTACCATAAGCTGCGCCTGCACCGGTTAACGGTCCGATTATGCCTACCTTTAATGTGCCGCCTTCTGCTGCTGCCTCAGTCTCTGCGCCCTCTGCTGCAGTGGTCTCAGCATTATCTGCTGCTGCGGTAGTCTCTGCCGGCTTGCTGCCGCCACATGCTGCTAAGGATGCTGCCATCATAGCTGCCATACCAAAACTAACCAGTTTTTTCTTCATAATTGTTTCCTCCTCTTAAATGAAAACAGGCTTCCTGAACCTTCAGGAAGCCGTATCCTTAAAGCTGAACTAATTATAGTAGCCCAAAAAACGCTTGTCAAGAACTTTCTTGCGTTAAAGCGAAGTTGAAGCAAAGTCATACGGAATTTTCAGTTCTGAAAATTCCTACCACGGTAAATTTGCGCTTTCTACTGTTTTGTCCCGCAGCATCAGATCAGCAACTGCCTCTTTCGCGGACTTTCCGTCGAACAGTACTTCATTGACTGCCTCGATGATCGGCATGGACACCTGATACTTTTTGGCAAGAGCCAGACCGGCCTTGGCAGAATAGACGCCCTCTACCACCATCTGAACCTCGTCCATGGCCTCCTTCATGGAATAACCTTTTCCGATCAGGATTCCGGCACGGCGGTTGCGGCTGTGCATGCTAGCACAGGTTACGATCAGGTCTCCGATCCCGGTAAGACCGGCAAAGGTTTCCAGCTTTCCGCCCATGGCCATGCCAAGCCGGCTGATCTCCGCCACGCCCCGGGTAATGAGGGCTGCCTTGGTGTTGTCACCATACCCAAGTCCGTCTGCGATTCCCGCTGCCAGGGCGATGACATTTTTCAGCGCCCCGCCAATCTCAATCCCCAGGATATCCGGGCTGATATACACGCGGAATACCGGACTCATGAAGATGTTCTGGATCTTCTCTGCTGTTTTCCGTGTCTTCGCTCCGGCGACACAGGTAGTCGGAAGGCCGCGGCTCACTTCCTCCGCATGACTCGGTCCGGAAAGAACAGTAACATCAGCACCCGGAAGCTCCTCCTCCAGAATATCCGTCAGTGTCATGAGGGTTGCCTCCTCAATGCCCTTGGCCACATTAACCACCAGCTGTCCTTCTTTTAAGAAAGGCTTCATCTTCCGGGCAGTCTCCCGCACATAGATGGAAGGAACCGCCACCACCAGAAGGTCTTTCTCCTTCATGGCACGTTCCAGGTCAGAGGTAAATTCCATATCGTCCGGAAGCACCAGATCCGGAAGCGTCTTTAAGCGGTGCTCTGTCCGCAGACTCTCTGCCTCCTTTTCAAAGGCAGACCATTCCGTCACCTGATGGCCGTTCTCGTGAAGCAGAAATGCAAGGGCGGTGCCCCAGCTTCCTGCACCGATTATACTCACATTTGCCATAGGTCTATTCCTTTCTGGCACCCAGCTTGTTTTCCGTGCCGCTTAACAGTCGTTTGATGTTGGTGTGATGGCGCCAGATCCCCATGGCGGAGATCAGGCCTGCCAGCACATAGAATTCCGTCAGATGTGCCGCCCCAATGCCGAAATCCCCACGGGCACCGAAAAACACCATACCGATAAAGAAGCAGATCATCACCAGGATGGATCCCAGGGATACATAGCGGGTAATGGCTACTGCAGCCACAAACACCACCAGACAGACCAGCATCACACGCCAGTCTGTAGAGGCCAGAAGCCCGGCGGAGGCCGCAATGCCCTTGCCACCCTTAAATTCCATATAAAACGGGAAATTATGTCCCAGGATCACGCCAAAGCCGGTGTAGAGCAGGTATACATACAGAAGCTCGGGCTGGCTGCGAAACAATACTCTTGTGATCAGGCATGCAGCGATCATCTTGCCTGCGTCACCCAGGAATACGATCAGTCCGGCCTTTTTGCCCATCACACGCAGGACATTGGTGCTGCCGGAGTTTCCACTTCCGTAATTACGGATATCCATATGCTTGGATCTGCTGTAGAGATAGCCGGTCTGAAACAGACCAAACACATAACCCATTACCAGACAAAGTACTCGTTCCATTTACTCCTCCTTTCCATTCCTTTCGCGGATCAGGAATTTCAGAGCCGTACCCTTAAATCCGAAGGATTCGCGGATGCGGTTTTCCAGGTATCTCACATAGGAGAAATGCATCAGTTCTTTGTCATTTACGAAAATAACGAAGGTCGGCGGCTTTACGGCTACCTGGGTCATGTAATACAGCTTCAGACGCTTGCCCTTGTCAGACGGCGGCTGCTGCATTGCAACAGCTTCAGTCATGATCTCATTGAGCACGCCGGTGGCGATACGCATGGTCTGGTTCTCGCGCACCATATCAATGAGCTCAAACATCTTGTTCATACGCTGTCCGGTTACGGCAGAGATAAATACCATCTCAGCATACTGCATGAAGGACAGGGTATCCTTGATCTTTTTGGTGAACTCGTAGATAGTCTTGTCGTTCTTCTCGATGGCATCCCACTTGTTGACGGCAACGATGATGCCCTTGCCCCTGTCATGGGCGATGCCGGCAATCTTTGCGTCCTGCTCCGTCACACCCTCAGTTGCATCAATGACCAGAATAACCACATCCGCACGTTCCACGGCAGATACGGTACGAATGATACTGTAGCGTTCCAGATCCTCTTTGATCTTGCTTTTACGGCGCAGTCCGGCGGTATCAATAAAGATATACTCCGTTTCGTTGTATACGACCTCGGTATCGACCGCATCACGGGTAGTACCCGCAATGTTGGAAACGATCACGCGGTTCTCGCCCAGCAGCTTATTAATAATAGAAGACTTTCCTACGTTCGGCTTACCGATGATGGCTACCTTCGGACGGTCATCCTCCTCTTCCTCTAACTGTTCCAGGGTAAAATGCCTGGACACCTCGTCTAACAGATCACCGATCCCCAGACGGGAAGCCGCGGATACCGGAATCGGATCGCCGATTCCCAGGTTATAGAACTCGTAGACATCGTTTCCGAATTTCTGGATGCTGTCCACCTTGTTTACCGCGAGGACCACCGGCTTTCCGGATTTGCGGAGCATGTCCGCAACCTTAGAGTCAGAATCCTGCAGACCCTGACGTACATCCACGATGAAGATAATGACATCTGCAGTGTCAATGGCAATCTGTGCCTGCTCTCTCATCTGAGACAAAATAATGTCACGGCTGTCCGGCTCAATACCACCGGTATCAACCAGGGTAAAGTTCATGTTCAGCCAGTTGCAGTCCGCATAAATACGGTCTCTGGTTACTCCCGGCGTATCCTTTACGATGGAAATGGTCTCCCCTGCCAGTACATTGAACAGGGTGGATTTTCCAACGTTTGGACGCCCTACAATGGCAACGATTGGTTTACTCATGTGTGATCTCCTTTAATTCATATCCGTCGTAGACGGTATCTTGTTCTTCTTCCAGGCCAAGAACGGCATCCACCAGATCCTGACCGCTTGATTTTACAATATTCACCGGAACTTGTAAAGCGTTTTGCACATCGGCGCGGGTGAGGTCATCCAGAAATACCTCCTCGCCACTCCGAAACATGCAGATTGGAAGCAGCAGACGCTCGCCAAGCGGCACCACCGACATCTGCTTCTTTAAATCCTGTCCGGTGATCAGACCGGCCACGGTGATGCTTTCTCCGAAAAAGTCATTGCGGATCGCGTACAGATGCACCTTTTTCTGAGGAAACTTTGCCTCGATCTTATCCAGCTGCTTTCTCAGATAAGGGTAAGCCAGCCGGCCCGTAGCAATGGACAACTCCTCCGGCTTTACCGGAAGATCCTCCGGCAATGCCTCAAGCGCTTCTGTTACCTCGGTGTCGAGAAGACGCAGCATGCCCACGCCATTCTCCAGCTGCGGGTATCCGTCGTAACGCTCTGTCTCCGGCAGCTCCCGCTCTGCCAGAATATAGAATTCATCGCTGGCATGGATGAAGTGCATGCCATACTGCTCATATATGATCTTCTGCCATTTTTCAATGATATCAATGGCATTCTCTGCATCTTCCTTCTCAAAGGGCTTTAACGGATACAGACCGTCCCGGTATCTGGAGAGCCCTACCGGAACGACGGAAGCGCTCTTCATATAAGGAAGATACTTTGTCATATCCCGGATGGTATGATCCAGCTCTTCCCGGTCATTCACGCCCTTGCACAGCACGATCTGTCCGTTCATGGGTATGCCGGCCTCACAAAGACGGTCGATCTTTTTTAATGCTTCTCCCGCAAAGCGGTTATGGAGCATCTCGCAGCGCAGCTTCGGATTGGTGGTGTGCACCGAAATGTTGATCGGCGCCAGCTTAAAATCAATGATACGCTGGATGTCATGCTCTTTCATGTTGGTCAGCGTCACATAGTTTCCCTGAAGGAAGGAAAGACGGGAATCATCGTCCTTAAAATAAAGGGTTTCGCGCATGCCCGGCGGCATCTGGTCGATGAAGCAGAAAATACACTTGTTGCTGCAGGACTTGTAATCACTCATAAGTCCGTTCTCAAAGGTAATTCCAAGATCCTGGTACTCATTTTCAATTTCCAGCTCCCACTGTTCGCCGTCTGCCTTTTCCACCAGCATGACCATGCTTTCGCTGTCTACATAATATTCATAATCAAAGATATCTTCCACTTCGTTTCCATTGATCGTAAGTAAACGGTCTCCCGGCTCCAGCTCCAGTTCCTCTGCAATGGAACCCGGGTCAACGGATTTTATCAGATGTCCTTTTTGTTTCTTCATAGATATTCCTTTCCAGCAGATGTTCAGGGCCTGCTCTGACATGGGTCATCCGGCTGTCAATCTGCACTCTTTTCATCATAACAAGATTCCTGTTCTTTGTCAAAGCAATCGGCCTCCGGTTTTGGGTGGATTTACCTGTTTTTTTGCTTTTTTTTACAAAATTCCCCAAGGCTCTTGACGCTTGCTTTTTTTAAGGATATAAATATGTTGGATTATAATGAACTATTTTACCTGAAGGAGTATGTACCAATGGCTAACAACTACGTGTTTAATGACATTTTACCGGTAGCGCCGTTAAAGCTCGCTGCCCTGGAAAGCTGCAAGGATCTGGCAACCAAGGTAAACGATCACATTGTTACCTTCCGCCGCAATGATACCGTGGAGCTGCTTCGCCGCCAGCAGGATTTAAACTACCGCGGCTACGATGTAGATTCCTATCTTCTTGACTGCAAATGCCCGCGTTTCGGTTCCGGTGAGGCAAAGGCCGTTATTAACGAATCTGTCCGCGGCGCGGATCTGTTTGCAATGGTAGATGTAACCAACTACAGCATCCCGTACAGCGTATGCGGCTACACCAACCACATGTCCCCGGATGACCATTTCCAGGACTTAAAGCGCATCATCGGTGCTTCCGTAGCCACCGCACACCGTGTTAATGTTGTTATGCCTTTCTTATATGAAGGACGTCAGCACAAGCGTACCAAGCGCGAGTCCTTAGACTGCGCAATGGCACTGGAGGAGCTGATCTCCATGGGCGTTTCCAACATCATCACCTTCGATGCCCATGACCCGCGCGTTCAGAACGCCATTCCGTTAAGCGGCTTCGATAACTTCATGCCGACTTACCAGTTTGTAAAGTCTCTGTTCACCCACGACACCTCCTTAAAGATCGACAAGGATCATCTTATGATCATCAGCCCGGATGAGGGTGCCATGAACCGTGCCGTATACCTGGCCAACAACCTCGGTGTTGATATGGGTATGTTCTATAAGCGCCGTGACTACTCCAGAGTCATTGACGGCCGCAACCCGATCGTCGCCCACGAGTTTTTAGGTACTTCCGTAGAAGGAAAGACCGTTCTCATCATTGACGATATGATCGCATCCGGCGAGAGCATGTTAGACACCGCCAGAGAGTTAAAGGAGCGCAAGGCAGAGAAAGTCATCATCTGCTGCACCTTCGGCCTGTTCACCGCCGGTCTGGAAAAATTTGACCAGTACTATCAGAATGGCTACATTGACTATGTCATTACCACCAACTTAAACTACCGCCCGAAAGAGCTGTTAGACCGCGAGTGGTATCTGGAGGCTGACATGAGTAAATATCTTGCAGCCATCATCAACTCCTTCAACCACGACGTTTCTATCGGAGCTGCCCTGTCTCCGACCGAAAAGATCCAGAAGCTGGTAAAACGCTACCAGGCAGGCGGATACGATTATTATCAGACCATCCAGTAAATTTTAATAGGGTCGCAAAAAAGAGCTTCACGCAGCGTATATAAGTGCTGTGCGAAGCTCTTTTTGTCTAATATGATTTTATCCCTGCTCTCTGAGAGCCAGAAAGGCTGCCAGATTTCCCCGCTCCGTTCCCATGATCCGGTGAGAAAACAGGTGTGCCGGATTGCACCGGGTACAGATATCCGTTGTATGGATCTGGTCTGCCGGGATTCCTGCCTCCCGGAGCACGATCTGGTTTGCTCGCCACAGATCCACCTGATACTTTCCGTCGGACTTTTGGTAAAACAGATCGTTATGGTACTGCTTTGCAAAGCCATCGGCAAATTCCGCAGCCACCTCCGGTCCTACCTCAAAGCAGTCCTGGCAGATACTCGGCCCAATGCAGGCAATGACATTCGCCGGTTCTGTGCCGTATTCCCGGTTCATGGCCTCCAGTGTGGCTTTTCCCATGCGGTGCACCGTGCCCCTCCAGCCGGAATGGGACAGTCCGACAGCCCTGTGGACCGGATCCACAAAATACAGTGGCACACAGTCTGCGTAAAAAGTCACCAGCGTGATACCCGGAATATCCGTGATCAGGCCATCTACATCCTGATAATCCCGCTCTTTTACAATGCCCTTTCCCGCGTCTTCCTCCGTCACCTTGCGGACATTGGTGGTGTGGGTCTGGTAGGAAAGCACCATCTTCTCTGCATCGGTTCCGAGAACGGCTGCCATGCGGCGGTAATTTTCCATTACATGCTGCGGATCATCATTCCGGGTAAAGCTAAAGTTCATGGTAGAGAACACGCCCTCGCTGACACCTCCGTGGCGGGTGGAAAAGGCATGGCTTACCAGACCGGTGGCATCCAGAGCCGGAAAGGCCAGATAGGTAACGCCGTTTTTCTCACGGATTTCAATTTCCGATTTTTCCAAACCGCGCTCCATGCAGCAGCTTTCCGTCTGTCCTGCTGTTGTCATGCCGCTCTGCTTGCGAATCCATGCTTTCTGTTCCATCTGTACCCTCTCCTTTTCGTTCTGAATTTTCCATATCTGCACTGAACTGCATATTCAGCACAATTTTCAATGTTCCTATGCGAACGCGTCCCGAATCCAGTTAATCTGATCTCCCAGTATACTCACCACATCAAAACGGCACGGCATGTCCTCGTGGTAATGTCGGCTGTACAGATAGAACTGCGCCGTATAGCGTATCCGCTGCTGCTTGATATGGCCAACCGCCTCCGCAGGCATACCATTGCGTGCTGTTTTCCTGTATTTTACCTCGACAAATACCAGATACTGTCCGTCCATTCCGATCAGGTCGATCTCACCCTGGCGGCAGCGAAAATTCCGCTCCAGAATTTTCACACCCCGGCGGGTCAGAAAGTCTGCCGCCAGCTCTTCTTTCCGGGTTCCGGTCTCCCGTTTATTTTCTTTGTATTCCATTCACACCTGTGCCTTCTGATCACACTGTTTTTCCAGAAACCTGCTCTGTTCGTTTTCTGCATCCATCCTGCTTTTACACAAAATTCTTAATGAAGCTTCTTCTATGGATCGGGGTTGGTCCATACTCTTTCAGTGCCGCAATGTGCGCTGCGGTACCATATCCCTTGTGCTTGGCAAAACCATACTCCGGAAATAAGGTATCGTACTCAACCATCATGTGATCCCTGGTCACCTTTGCTAAAATACTGGCTGCCGCAATGGAAACACTCTTGGCATCTCCCTTGATGATCGGCACCTGATTGATCTCCACCCTCGGAATGGTCACCGCGTCATTGAGCAGCAGATCCGGCTGCACGGAAAGCCCGGCAATGGCCTGGCGCATGGCTTCATAGGTGGCCTGTAAAATATTGATCTCATCGATCAGATCCGGCCCCACGATGCCAACACTCCAGGCAACCGCCTTTTCCTTGATTTCTGTAAACAGGGCTTCCCTGCGCTTTTCAGAAAGCTTCTTGGAATCGTTTAAAAACAGGATCTCACAATCCACCGGCAGGATCGCTGCCCCGGCCACCACCGGACCTGCTAATGGGCCACGGCCAGCCTCGTCGATGCCGCAGATGGCAGTACAGGCTGCGTAGGTATCCTCGTACTCCCGCATCAGAGCCAGACGGGCGCGCTCTGCTTCCAGCTTCTCTCCGGTTAAGGTTCTCAGTGCCATGCTTACGCCTCCCCGCTCTCGCTGCCCTGATCTGCAACGCCTGATTCCTGTACGGAATCCACTTTGTCCCCATCATTTTTCTTCACCGGAGGAAATTCCAGTGTAATGCGCCCCAGCTTTCCGCTGCGGTAATCATCGATCACCAGGGCTGCAGCACGGCTGTAATCCGGCTCACCGCCCTTTGCCAGGCACCCCCGCACCTTTGCCACCTGGATCAGCAGGTTTTCCTCAGAAGACTCATCAATCTTATAGCGGTCCTTCAATACATCCGGATAATGCTCCTGAAGCAGTTTCAGAAGTTCCAGAGCCAGCTCGTCTTTATTTAGGATTTCGTCATTGATGGAACCGATAAAGGCTAACAGCAGTCCCACTCTCTGATCTTCAAATTTTGGCCAGAGGATACCCGGGGTGTCCAGAAGCTCCAGAGTCTTGTTTAACCGGATCCACTGGTTTCCCTTGGTCACGCCCGGCTTATTTCCGGTCTTGGCACAGGCCTTTCCCGCAAAAGAGTTGATAAAAGTAGATTTACCAACATTCGGGATTCCCACCACCATGGCGCGCACCGGTCGGTTCATGATGCCTCTGCGGCGGTCGCGCTCAATTTTTTCTTTGCAGGCTTCCTGAACCACTCCATTGATCTGCTTGATGCCGGCGC
>ENA-OQHL01000980-OQHL01000980.1-human-gut-metagenome-genome-assembly--contig:-NODE-980-length-16428-cov-4.384455_pt1 | contig 16428 bp, 14 predicted proteins | sample MGYA00242565_ERZ504723 | MGnify/ENA primary metagenome ERZ504723 (study PRJEB26092, sample SAMD00036211) | human gut metagenome | host: Homo sapiens | study: EMG produced TPA metagenomics assembly of... | reverse complement strand
GCAGCGGGATACCACCCCGGCCTGCTTCGGACCTTTTGTGACTATTCTTGCTATATTATGATATAATTAGGCCAGATAGAATGAGGGAGATGTGTATGAATACAGAAAGAATTTTACTGGTGGATGATGAGCGTGCCATCCGCCTGGCGGTGCGCACGGCCCTGACCCGGGAGGGGATGCAGGTGACGGAAGCCTCCGATGGAAGTGAGGCGCTGGAGCTTCTGAAAAAGCAGCAGTTTCATCTGGTGATTCTGGATGTGATGATGGAGCGTGTGGGCGGCTATGAGGTGCTGCAGGCCATGCGGGCGGCGGGGGACCAACGCCGGTCATGATGCTGTCTGGGAAAATCCGATGAGATGGACCAGGTGCTGGGACTTGGATTCGGTGCGGACAGCTACCTTACCAAACCTTTTCACACGGCGGTTCTGATCCAGACGGCCAAGGCCCTGATCCGCCGCAGCCAGATCTACAGTCAGGGCGGCGCGGAGAGCGGATCCGGAAAGGGCCGTTTGCGGTAGTACCCTGAAAAATGGAGTGCCTGAAAAACGGAGAACCGCTGAATTTCACGGCGAGGGAAATGACCTTGTTCCGGTTCCTGATGGAGCATCCGGGACAGGTATTTACAAAAGAACAGCTTTACATCCAGGTCTGGAATGAGGCCGTGGTGGACGATAACACCATCACGGTTTATGTGAAGCGGATACGGAACAAGATTGAGGATGATCCGAAGCAGCCGCAGTATCTGAAGACGGTGCGCGGAATCGGATATGTGCTGAGTGTGTGAGTACGCGGGTAGGCATTTTCTGAACTGAAAATGCCGTATGATATCGTGGTGGCAGCAGATTTTGCCGATTTGGAATGCGAAGCATCGGCAAAATCCGTTACTGTTTGCGCAACGCGTAAACAGTAACGTGTGAAGCAGGATCGGACTGAAATACACGGATGTGGCTTGACATTTCAGGGGATGCAGGAAGAAAGGAAAGACGAAGGATGCAGAAATTCCGAAGAATCGTCAGAAAACGGAAAACAGAGCTTACGGCAGCATGCCTGCTGCTGCTTTTGTCACTGGCCATGGCATTTGCAGGTTCCTGGTTTTACCGCCAGTACCGGAAACAGGTGATCCAGACGGAGGAAAGCCAGCTCTTAACGATGGCCGGAATCATTGGAAACAATCTGAATACCTATCTGGATGAGCAGTTAAAACAGATTGACCTGTTTTATGCGCAGGAGGCGGATTCTGAGAATAACATGCCGCCGGAGGATATTGAGACCCGGACCGCGTATTTTCTGAAGGAAAACGGAGGCCTATATAACTGGATTACAGTGACGGAATCGGATGGGACAAGCCTGCGGTACGAGCCGGGGAAAGAAGCAGTTCGGGAGCAGGCAGAAGAAGCTATCCGGCAAGGTAAAAATCAGCTTCCGGATCAGCCCTCCCGGATTTTTGGCAAGGCAATTTCCGGCCAGACCGGCTGGTATGAACTTTATATCCGGAAGGAAGTTCCTTCGGAGAACGGAATCTGTATACTGACCTTTGCCATGAATCTGGAAACCATCTATCAAAAGATCATTGCTCCGGTCAAAATTGGAAGAGACGGTTATTCCAGTGTCAAAGATCAGAACATGTGCATCATCATGCATCACGCCAAGGATCAGATTGGTCTGGAGGCATTTGATGACCGTATGAAAAAATACCCGGAGCTGGATCTGAGCAGCATGAATGCCTGGATTAAAAAGCAGGCGCAGGACACCTCCGGTACCGGTGTGATCGACACCTATGTCTGGGATGATCCGGGACTTTCCAGAGTACAGCGCGTGGTGGCATTCCAGTCCATTTACATTCAGGGAGAGCGCTGGATCGTCAATTCCACGATTCCGGTGCAGGAACTTTCCAGGCCGCTGGACAGTATGATGACCATGCTGACCGGCGCAGTACTTCTGTATATCCTGCTCCTGGTTGTAGCTACGGTCATTCTGTTGAAAAACCGTTTTCTGGCGGAAACTCAGCAGAAGGAAATCACCTATTTAAAAGAGATCAATCAGGGCATGGAGATGCTGGCACAGAAAAACAATGAAATCCGGCATTACCAGCGGATCCAGTCCCTCGGCATGATGGCCAGCCATATTGCCCATGAGTTCAACAATTACATGACCCCCGTGCTGATCTATGCGGAGCTTCTGGAAAATGACGATTCCATTTCAGCAGAAAATCAGGAGATGATCCATGAAATTACGGAAGCAGTGGATAAGGCATCGAACCTTTCCAGAGAGCTGCTGGCATTTTCCAGGCAGGACACCGGCGTGCGCCTGGAGCTGCTGAATTTTACGGAAGAGGTGGAGCATGCGGTTTCTGTTGTGAGGCAGCTGGCTCCGGCCGCGATCACGGTAAAAACGGAGCTCACAAAAGAACCCCTTTATGCGTTGGGGCGAAAACGTATGGCAGAGCATATCCTGATGAACCTCTGCAAAAATGCGTTTCAGGCCATGGAAAAAACGGAACGAAAAGAGCTTTGGATCCGTCTGCGCGCGAAAGATCCCGACACGATCTGCCTGCAGGTTTCCGACACGGGCTGCGGTATCGGGAATGATGCCATGCAGAAAATTTTTGAACCGTTTTACACCACAAAAGGTTCCAGACAGGGAACCGGGCTTGGTCTTTCTGTGGTTCAGAATATCGTCACATCCGTTGGCGGAAGCATCCGGGTGGAGAGCGGGGCAGATGTCGGAACGACCTTTATTCTGGAAATCCCCCAGAGCCGATCTGAGACAGAAAAGGACAGCCGAAAACGCTTAAAACAGGTACGAAGGATTGCCATTGTCTCCCGGGAAGCGTCGGAAAAAAGCTGGAAGGGATTATCAGCCGAAAAGCAGAAAACAGTAGATCTGTATGCACATCCGGCGGCACTGATTGACCGGATTCAGAAAAATCCGGATGCATATGAGCTGGTGATCGCGGAGTATACGCTTCCAACCATGAACGGCATTGAGCTGTGCGAGGTCATCCGCCGTATTAACCCGGAAATCCGCCTGATCCTTATTGCGGAGCAGAGCGGACCTGATTTTGAATGGTATTTAAACAACGGCATGATCGACCGGTTTATGCTGAAAGCAGAGTTTCGGGAAGAATTTGCGGAGCTGCTGGTGTAGGTGATGAGGCTGCGCGGTGTTAAAAAGCATCTTGACATCCGCACGGTTTTTGGTATATGATGAGCTTAATAAAGGGGAGTAACCTACGCTGGTAATCTGCGTTTGTGATGTCGTCAGTACGATGGAAGCATCCGGTGTCACAAAGAAACGGTGAGACTTTTATTGCATTATTATTGTGCAATAAAGGTCTCTTTTTTATCGAAAAGCCTTCATTGCATAAGAAATACAGCGGACAAATGCTTAGAAAGAGGAGGCAGAAATGATGAAGGAATTTTATCAGCAAACGGTGAAAGAGGTTCTGGATCGTGTGGAAAGCAGAGAGACAGGTCTCACCAGTGAGCAGGCCGGAAAATCTCGGGAAAGGTGTGGCTGGAATGAACTTGCAGAGGGAAAGAAGAAAAGTATCCCGCAGATTTTCCTGGAACAGTATAAGGATTTTCTGGTACTGATCTTAATTGCATCGGCCATTATATCCGGTATGCTTGGCGATGAGGAAAGCGCGGCCGTGATCTTGATCGTGATCACGATCAATGCGATCCTGGGCACTGTGCAGACCATAAAAGCGGAGCAGTCTCTGCAGAGCTTAAAGAAGCTTGCAGGACCGCAGGCCAAGGTACTGCGTGATGGTTCCACGATCCAGCTTCCGGCAAGAGAGCTGGTGGTTGGAGACGTGATCCTGGTGGAAGCAGGCGACATGATCCCGGCGGACGCAAGGCTGATTGAAAATGCAAGTCTTAAGGTTGATGAGAGTGCTCTTACCGGAGAGAGCCTTGCGGTCGAAAAGAGCTTAGAGGCTATTTTGGCAGAGGCTCCACTGGGAGATCGGACCAATATGCTCTTTTCCGGCAGCTTTGTGACATATGGACGCGGAAAGGCGGTAGTAACGGACATAGGAATGCAGACGGAGGTTGGAAAGATTGCAGGACTTTTGAAGTCAACTTCCGAAAAGCAGACTCCGTTACAGGTGAGCCTGGAAGAGTTTGGAAAGAAATTATCCGTTTTGATCCTGGTATTCTGCGGGATGTTATTTGCGATCAACGTATTTCGCGGGGAAAAGATCAGCAGTGCATTCATGTTTGCCGTAGCACTGGCGGTTGCGGCAATTCCGGAAGCGTTAAGCTCGATCGTAACCATTGTCCTTTCTTTCGGAACACAGAAGATGGCAAAGGAGCATGCGATCATCCGAAAACTGCAGGCAGTGGAAGGTCTTGGAAGTGTTTCCGTTATCTGCTCGGATAAAACAGGAACACTGACACAGAATAAAATGACGGTTGAGGATTACTATGTAGAAGGAAAACGAATCCCGGCAGCAGAGATTGACATAGCAGATCCGGCACAGAACTATCTTCTGGAGTGCAGTATTTTATGTAATGATTCGACGAATGAAAACGGAGTAGAGATCGGGGATCCGACAGAAACCGCATTGATTAATTTGGGAAGCCGGTACGGAATCGAGGCCGCAAGCGTACGGAACCGCTATCCGAGGGAAGGAGAGCTTCCGTTTGACAGTGACCGCAAGATGATGTCAACACTTCACAGGATAAACGGTGAAAACCGGATGATCGTAAAAGGAGCAGTCGACCGTCTGCTGGAGCTGACGGAACGGATTTGGACAAAAGACGGAATCCGCGAAATCACAGAAGCAGATAAAGAAACCATACAGCAGCAGAACCGTGATTTTTCAATGGAAGGCCTGCGTGTACTGGCATTCACCTATCGCGAAATTCCAAAGGAGCATGTATTAACAGCAAAGGATGAGGCTCATCTCGTATTTCTCGGCCTCATTGCCATGATGGATCCGCCGAGAAAAGAATCAAAGGCCGCCGTCGCAGAATGCATCAAAGCAGGAATCCGGCCGGTCATGATCACAGGAGATCATAAAATTACGGCAGCGGCCATAGCAAAAAGAATTGGAATCCTGCATGATTTATCGGAAGCCTGCGAGGGTGCGGATATCGAGAAAATGAGTGATGAGGAGCTGAAGGATTTTGTCCCGGATATATCTGTGTATGCAAGGGTTTCCCCGGAGCATAAAATCCGTATCGTCCGTGCATGGCAGGAAAAAGGAATGATCGTTGCAATGACCGGAGACGGTGTGAATGATGCTCCGGCGTTGAAGCAGGCGGACATCGGTGTCGCAATGGGAATCACCGGGACCGAGGTGGCAAAGGATGCTGCCGCCATGGTGCTTACCGATGATAATTTTGCAACCATTGTAAAAGCAGTAGAAAATGGACGAAATTTATATCGAAACATTCAGTATGCGATCCAGTTCCTTTTGTCGGGAAATTTTGGAGCAATTTTAGCGGTTCTGTATGCATCAGTCGCAGGACTTCCGGTTCCGTTCGCACCGGTACACCTGTTGTTTATTAATCTTCTGACGGATAGCCTTCCAGCCATCGCACTTGGCGTGGAGCCTTCTGACAGTGATGTGATGAATGAGAAACCAAGATCAGCGGACGAATCAATACTGACAAAGGATTTCCTCGGCAAAATCGGTCTGGAGGGCTTTGTGATCGGTGCGATGACAATGATCGCATTTTTGACAGGATATCACCAGGATGGCGCACTGCTTGGCAGTACGTATGCTTTCGGAACACTTTGCCTGGCACGCCTGTTCCATGGATTTAACTGTAAGTCGGATCATCCGGTTATCTTTACAAAACGGTTCTTTAACAATCCATGGCTGCAGGGAGCCTTTATGCTCGGCGCAGTACTGATCACCGCAGTATTGACTGTTCCCGGCCTTCATCGTGTATTTCAGGTGGAGACTCTCAATCCGGGACAGCTCGGCTGCGTATATCTGTATGCCTTTGCCAGTCTTCCGATCATTCAGTTGCTGAAGTGGATTCGTACGAAATTAGGAAAAAGTGGAGAAAGATAATGGATTTCAGTAAGCTATCTATGAAAAAAATTCGGGAACTGATCATTTTCACAGCACTGCTGGCAGCTGCGTTGTGGAAATTTGAAGTTGTGATCGATGTGCTGAAAACAATATGGGGAATCCTATTCCCCTTTGCACTGGGAGGCGCAATTGCTTTTGTCATCAACGTGCCAATGAGCTTTCTGGAAAAGATGATCTTTGGGAAGATCAAAGCCGGAAAGAAAAAAAGCAAAAAGCTTGCCAGACCGGTAAGCCTTCTTCTGACCATGATACTGGCTGTCGGTGTCATGGTACTGGTGATGTTTGGCGTGATCCCGCAGCTCACCCGGACTATGGGAACACTGATGATGAGCATTGCCGATTTTATTCCGCAGATGCAAAGCTGGATTCGGGATTTTTCACATAATAACCAGAGTATTATGAATTATGTAAATCAGATCCAGTTTCAGCCAGATCAGGCCATTCAGTGGGGAATCAGCATTCTTGGCAGCGGAGCAGGGAATATGATGAGCACGACCATGTCAGCAGTGAGCTCGATCGTCAGCGGACTTGCCACCTTTTTCATTGCATTTTCCTTTGCCTGCTATATTCTTTTTCAGAAAGAACAATTACACATACAGATAAGAAAGGTATGTTTTGCGTTTCTTTCCAAACAGAAAGCAAATGCACTCCTTAAAATCTGTTCCCTGATTTATCGGACATTTGCCAATTTCCTTACAGGACAGTGCTTAGAGGCTGTGATCCTCGGAAGCATGTTTGCCGTCACGTTAAGCATCTTGAAAATGCCCTATGCACTGCTGATCGGAATCCTGATCGCCTTTACGGCATTGATCCCAATCTTTGGCGCGTTTATCGGATGCGCATTGGGCTGTTTTCTGATTTTTATGGTAAGTCCGAAGCAGGCAATGCTGTTTATCCTTGTATTTCTGCTGCTTCAGCAGATCGAAGGGAATCTGATCTATCCGCATGTGGTCGGAGGTTCCGTCGGACTTCCGTCCATCTGGGTTCTTGCTGCAGTTACCATCGGCGGAAATCTTATGGGAATTGCGGGGATGCTCATCTTTATTCCGCTTGCATCTGTTTGTTATACTGTTTTCAGGGAAGTTGTGTATCTGCGACTGAAGGAAAAACATATAAAACGGGTGACAACGACAGCGGTGGAAGAATATACCGCGCAGGAATGGATGGATGCGGAAAAGAAATTGCAGGAAGGAGCAGCGAAATGACAAACAAAATGGAATCCCATAAGGAAAAAGCAGGATACTATATTTTGGACAGCTGTACCCGCTGCGGGCGATGCGCTCAGAAATGCCAACTTCATGCGCTGGTGCCGCGTCAGGGACATTACCGGATCGATTTACGTTTTTGCGATGGCTGCGGAATCTGTTATGAGATCTGTCCGATCGGGGCGGTGGCCAAGGGAAGCGAAGCGGATCAGTAGTGAGAAAATGAACGGAAGCAGGGCTGGAAGTTAGCAGAAAAAGCAAATTGGAATTCTTTGCGGTTGCCTGAGGCTATGAGCCCTGCCGCATGGAACACATCAAGGCATACTGGCCGGAAAACAACAGTGTCGGTTCCGGACAGGTGCTGCACTGTCCTTACATGGCAGCAGATGCCCGCCTGGTGGTGAAGGAGATGACATGGCAGACGGAGCGGAAACAGGAACTGGACGAGTACGAGAAAGCCGCGCTGGATGAATGGGAAAGTGGATTGGGACCGGAAAATAAAACTTCACAATTTCAAAGCCTTTCTTTTGGGAACATTTGTAAAGTTTATTTGTTACAATGAACTTAAAAGAAAACCCAAAGAGAGGATGAGGATCATGAAACAGGAACTGTTGAAAATCATGAAGGAAAGACGCTCTGTGCGCAGTTATAAAAAGGATCTTATGATCCCGGAAGATGTATTGCAGGAGATTCTGGAGACTGCAACTTATGCACCGACAGGCGGTGGGAGACAGTCACCGGTCATCATTGCAGTTACAGATAAAACCATGCGAGATCACATTGCGCATCTGAACGCGAAGATCATGGGAGATGAGAATGCAGATCCGTTCTATGGAGCACCGGCTATTGCGTTGGTTCTGGCAGATGGCAGCAAGAGCACTTGGGTGGAAGATGGTACAAACGTACTTTGCTATCTGATGCTGGCAGCAAAAGCATGTGATGTTTCCAGTGTATGGGTACACAGGGAAAAAGAAATTTTTGACAGTGAAGAAGGAAAGAAGCTTCTGAAACAGTGGAATCTTCCGGAAAACTTAAGAGGTGTCGGTGCAGTGGCACTTGGATACCTGGAAGGCGAGGAGCCGAAAGCAGCTCCCCGCAAAGAAGGTTATATCGTAGAAGTACGTTAAAACCGGACCTTAAATTTATAAAGATAGACAGCGGCCTCCAGCAGGAAATGATCATTCCTGTTATGGAGGTCTTTTTTTGTAATTTCCTGGATACTCTTGATGCGGTACGCAATGGTATTGTAATGCGTAAACATTTCTTCTGAGATTCTTTTTACATTTCCGGCATATTCAAAATAATAATCCAGAGTCTTTAAGAGATCTGTGTGTTTCTGGTAATCGGTTTCAATCAGCGGACCAAGCAGTTCCTGGACGAATAGGCTGGTTTCTTTTTCTGGGTCCGCAGCGTACAAAAGACGTAACAGACCGAGATTTTCAAAATCAAGAACAGTCTGTTGGTTCAGCAGCGCAGTGCGAAGTGCGGTGCGGGCTTCAGTATCGCTCTGGACGATTCCGCGGATACCCGGGTGAGGGCGGCCACAGCCGGCAGAAATATGAAGATCCGGATATTCCTGGGCAAGTGATGTGATCAGCTTTGGAATATGGTGTGATAAATGTTCCAGATCAGAACTGGATGCAGGGGCGTTCAGCAGGATCAGGTAATCATCGGAAGTAGGGACAATCCGTACGTCCAGTCCCAACCTTGAAAAAACAGAACGGATATTGCCCATAAGGAGTGTGTGCTGAAAATTTTTTTTATATTGATTTTTTTCATCCTGAATCTGTGTTTTTAAACGCAGAATTAGGTGGTTGTCAGCGAGTGTGAGCTTAAATTCATCGGCGCGGGTTTGTTCAAGCTGATGGTCTACGATAGGGTCTGATAGAAGATGGAGTAGAAAACTGGTGAAAAGAGAATCTCCCTGTTCCCGGACACTTTGTTCCCGCGTGATTTCCAGTGGAATGGCGGTGAGAACCTGCGATAAAAGCTCCGGGGGAAGCGCCGGAGACTGGGTCGGGTTGCAGATATAAAGGCAGCCGTAGGAGTGGTCCCCTAATGTCAGATCGTGCGCCTGGGAGCGCTGGATAAGTGTATTGATCATCTGAGATTCGGAGTCTGCCTTAAAATCGCTGCGGTCTTCTTCCTTAAGAAAGATACTGTGGCGGTTGTTGACGCTGTCTACAATGAGGATACTGCCGCCGGTAAGCTGGGAAATCATGAAAGCAATCTCATCTAGATTGGCTCCCTCGGTGATGGTCTGGGTCAGCATCTGGTTTACAGAAAGGGTATTTCGCAAAAGCGCAGTCCGGCGACGGGTCAGTTCGTCGGAAAGTACCTGGGTAATACGGGAAAACTGCATGTCGGGCGGAAGTACAATGAGCGGAAAGCCAGCTTCATTGGCTTGTTGGATCATAATGGGGGGAACAACGTTGTCGAGGTATTGTGAAGGTTTGATGCAGAATGCGGCCATCTGGTTTTGCACTAAAGTAGGAATATAGGCATTCATGGCATCAGGGTCCTGATAGACAGAAAAACAGGTGGATATCATCAGTTCACCCGGGGAAATCCACTGTCCGTAATCAGGGTTGTCGCTTAAGTTAATGCCGGAAACAGTGCGGTTTAACCCACTTTCACCGGCAGCAAGATAGCTGGTCGAAAAAATAGGGAGTTTTAAAAGCTCCTTTACGGTTGGGTAATAGGCTTCTTCAATATAGTAGTTCATCTGGGCTTCCTCCATTCAAAATTGAAACGCTTACCAAAAGTATAAGAAGTTTATTGTGAACAGTCAACATAGAAAATGACAAAATTAGTGATTATAATATGAAACATAACAAAGATAAAAAACAAAGCAAACAAAAAATATTGTGAAGAGTTCACAAGACGGAGAAGGGAGGAGTGGAAAATGAAGGTGCGGGTTCGGATCTGCAGCCGCTTATACGAAGCGCTGTCGGAACAGACACTGGAAGGAACTTTACATTCCTGTTTTCACAGAGCCATGAATATGGCATATGAAAACGGCCTGGTTACCTTTCTTGCAAAAGAAAAGAGCCTTCAGCCTTTTTCCCTAAATCTCGACTGGAGCGGTGATTTCATGTTTGTGAAAGAACTGGTACGTTCCAGGGGAACAGAAATGCGGTTAAATCTGCAGGGGCTCTGGATTGGAACTTATCAGGTGTTTGAGTTTGAAACGTTTGAGATTCTGAATCTGAAGAAAAGGCAGAGTGAGATCCTGAATCCGGTAGCAGCCAATTTCATCCGAAGTTTTCTTTCACATCAGGAGGAAAAAGGAATTCATGGGTTAATTGAAGGAAGAACAGAGGATGTGTTTTCCGCTTTTCTTGCATCGAGGATCGAAGCCTTTCGAGAAGCAGTGCAGAATGGGGAACGGGAAACAGCGGTGTATGCGGCAGGGCAGCTGGCTGGAGGAGGGCCGGGCCTGACACCTTCTTCCGATGATTTTCTCTGTGGCTATATAGTATCGTGGCCAGAGAATTATCCCTGGGAAGGGTTTGCGGAAACAGTCACCGGTGCAGCGGCATCCAGAACAAACGATGTCAGTGGATCTTTGTTGAAACATGCGGGCGAAGGAATGTTTTCAGAGGATGTTCTTGGTCTTCTGGAAGGATTTGCAAACTGCGACACAGAACAGATTCGCACAGCGCTGAAACGTGTTGCCTGTTTCGGAAGCAGCTCAGGATGTGATTTCCTGACCGGCATGTATTATGGAGTTATCGATAGCAATAAGATGGGAGGAAACAGATGTGGTAAAGCTTGAAATCAGAAAAAACACCTATTACGATTCAGTAACCCTGATGATCATCTCGAAAGATGTAAAAAATCTGTCAGGTGTTTCCGAAGCACTGGTAGGCATGGGAACGGATCTGAACCGTGAGATTGCGGGAAATCTTGGCTTAGATGCAGACGGCTTTGAGGATGTAACCGCAAATGACTTTTTTGTGGCAGCGGATTGTGATGACGAGAACTGCTTCAAAAAAGTAGTGGAAAAGGTAGATGAACTGCTGAACAAGAAAGCAGAAAAAAGCAAGGCAGAGTATTTCCCGCCGACTCTGGATGGAGCCATAAAAGTGGAAAAAAATCTGAACATGGCAGTGATTTCAGTTCCGGGACGTTTTGCGGCAGATGTTGCAAAAGACTGCCTGGATCGTGATATCAACGTTATGCTGTTCAGTGATAATGTCACCATCGAGGAAGAAAAAGCACTGAAAGAGTACGCAGTATCCAAAGAACTCCTGATGATGGGTCCAGATTGCGGAACCGCAGTTATCAATCATGTACCGCTTGCATTTGCAAATGTGATTAAGCCTGGAAAAATCGGTCTTGTGTGTGCATCCGGAACCGGTGCGCAGGAAGTTTCCACTATTATCGACCAGCTTGGTGAAGGTGTTTCCCAGCTCCTCGGAACTGGTGGAAGAGATTTAAAGAGTGAGATTGGCGGAATCATGATGAAGCAGTGCCTGAACGCACTAATTGAAGATCCGAAGACAGAGATTATTGTGCTGGTGTCTAAACCGCCGGCAAAGGATGTGGAGGATCAGATTTTAAAGATTGCTGCTAATGCTGGCAAGCCGGTTGTAGTCTGCTTCATTGGCGGTGACGCAGAGAAAATTAAAAAGCCGGATTATATGCAGCAGTATCGCTGGAAGATGCAGCGCATAAGGCAGTGGCACTGGCAAAGGGAGAGGCTGTATCGGATTTTGAAGATTTCACCATGGGCCTTAAGAAAGCGGAAGCGCTGGCCGCAGAGGAAAGAGCCGGCATGATCCAGGGGCAGAAATATGTGAGAGGCCTTTATACCGGCGGAACCATTTGCGATGAGGCAATGAAACTTCTGATCGGAAGTATGGGACATATTTATTCCAATATCCCGCTGAAAGCGGAAGATAAACTGGAAAACGCAAGAAATGGAAAGTCACGGGAAAATACTTTCCTGGATTTCGGAGATGATGAGTTTACTGTTGGCCGTCCGCATCCGATGATTGATCCATCCCTTAGAGCAGAGCGTGTGGTCGAGGAGGCAAAGGATCCGGAAACCGCTGTGATCCTGGTAGACTGTGTGATTGGCTATGGTTCCCACGAGGATCCGGCAAAGGATTTATCCGATGCGATTCGGAAGGCAAAGGAACTGGCAGCAAAAGAAGGCCGTTACCTGTCTGTGGTAGCTACTGTATGCGGCACAGAGGGTGATCCGCAAAACCGTACAGCAACATCTCTCCAACTGGCAGGAGCAGGGGCAATTGTACTTCCGTCCAATGCACAGGCAGCGAGATTTGTAGAACTGATCACGAAAAATCTGTAGGGGAGGAGGAAGAACATGAGCAAGGTAAATGAGTTATTTGAGAAAGAATTATGCGTAGTCAATTTCGGTATTGAGTCTTTTTATCAGGACCTGAAAAAGCAGAATGTCAAATCGGTCCATGTTGCGTGGAAACCGGTGGCTGGCGGAGATAAAAAGATTGCCGGTTATTTAAAACAGTTAAAGGATCCGAATCTGGCAGAGAAGATCGCAGCCGCAAACAAGGAGGCACTTCGCAGAATCCTTGCGGCTCAGCCGGCGCTGGTAGGAATGTCAACTGCCGGAGAAGCAATTCCTGGCATGACCAAAACGACGATCCTTCATGCTGGCCCGCCAGTGAAGTGGGAGGACATGTGCGGTCCTATGAAAGGCGCTGTTATGGGCGGCCTGATCTATGAGGGACTGGCAAAGGATATGAAGGAAGCGGAAGAACTGGCCGGAAGCGGAAAGATTACCTTTGATTCCTGCCATCATCACAATGCAGTAGGTCCGATGGCTGGTATTGTTACTTATTCTATGCCGGTATGGCATGTGGTAAACAAAACTTTCGGAAATGATGCGTACTGCACTATGAACGAAGGACTTGGAAAGGTACTGCGGTTTGGAGCTTGTGATGAAGAGGTATTTGACCGCCTGAGAAAGATGGAAAAGGTTTATTATCCGGTACTGAAAGAAGCACTGGAAATCCATGGCGAGATCGATATGAAAGTTATGATTGCGCAGGCTCTGCAGATGGGAGACGAGGGGCACAACAGAAATAAGGCTGGCACGTCCTTGTTTATCCGTGAGATTCTTTCGGATGTTTACAAGACCCATTTTCCGCTGGAGCAGCAGCAGGAGGCAATTGCATTTATCAATGGAAATGACCATGCATTTCTGAATCTGTCTATGCCGTCCTGTAAAGCTACGATGGATCCGACTCTGGGAATTCCGTACAGCACCATTGTTTCTACCATGTGCAGAAATGGTGTGGAATTTGGCATCCGGATTTCCGGACTTGGCGCAGACCAGTGGTTTACGGCACCGTCCGAATATATCCGCGGCCTTTATTTCCCGGGATATTCCGAAGCGGACGCAAATCCGGATATCGGAGATAGCTGTATTACAGAAACAACCGGAATTGGCGGATTCTGTATGGCAGCTTCACCAGCTATCGTACAGTTTGTAGGAGGCCAGGTTCAGGATGCGATCAACTACTCTTCTCAGATGTACGAGATTACAGAAGGGGAAGGAAATGCCTATAAAATTCCGGTACTGGACTTCAGAGGCAGCGCAACTGGAATCGACATTGTAAAGGTTTTGGAGACTGGAATCCGCCCGATCATCAATACTGGTATTGCTCACAAGGATTACGGCGTTGGACAGATTGGAGCAGGTCTTGTAAATCAGCCGGAAGGCTGTTTTACAAAAGCCATCGAAGCATGCGCAAAAGCATGGACAAACTAGATAATAAAAATATTTATATATTAAGGAGGATTTATAATTATGAGTAAGTGGTCTGACATCAAAATCTACGATTTAAGTATTCCGATTGGAATCAGTACTCCGCCGTGGCCAACCTATGAGCCGCTTCAGGTGAAGTATTTCAAGCGTCTGGCACCGAATGGAGCAAACGGACAGCTTGTGACCCATTCCAATCATGTAGGAACCCATCTGGATGGCCCGCGTCATTTCGACACCGCAGGAAGAGATATTGCAGCTCTGGAATTAACCAAGCTGTGTGCACCGGGTGTTGTAGTTGATTTGTCTGATATGGCAGAGGATTTCGGCATCTATACCCCGGAAGATATCGAGAAGCGCGTTGAGGTACGTGAGGGAGATATCCTGATCATCAACACTGGTTATCATAAGTATGGATTTGACCAGCCGGAGGCAGATGAGCGCCGCTATATGCTGCGTCACCCGGGTCCGTCTCTTGATTTTATCAAGTGGGTACGTGAAAAGAAGATTAAATGGCTGGGAGTTGACTGCGGTTCCGCAGATCATCCGATGAATACTAAGATCCGTGACTGGGAGCCGATGGAGGCTGAAAAGTGCGACGCTATTTTCCGCAAGAAATATGGCAAATCCTTAAATGAGATTTATCCGTGGCCGGAGCATTACCAGGCAATGCATTTAGAGTTGTTTGGCCAGCCGTATGAGGCAATCCATGCAGAGTGCATGGGAGGTGAGATCGATAAGTTGTCCAACAAGCGTGTTGTAATCGGATGCTTCCCGTGGAAGTTCCAGGATGGAGAAAGCTGCATCAGCCGTATCGTGGCATTCGATGGTTTCGAGGATGTATAAAGAACAGTAACAGGCCGGTTCAGAGGGTTTCGTGGGGGAACCCTCTGAACGAAAAGGAGGAGTCTGTATGGGGACAACGCTATATAAAAATGCTGACTGGATCATTACCATGAACGAGAAAAGAGAAAAAATCCGTCATGGTGATCTGCTGATTTCAGGAAAAGAAATTCTGGATGTAGGAACGGATCTGGAGAAAAAATATGAAGGAACATTAAAGATTGACCATGTGGTAGAGGCAGAAGGAACGGTGATTCTTCCGGGTTTTGTAAATGTGCATCATCATACATGGCAGTCTCTGATCCGCAATATCCAGGCAACAAGAGGACTGAAGCTGGAACCGTGGCTGACTGTTATGTATGAGATCTATAAAGATCTGAATACGGATGTGGCTCGTGCTGGTGTTTATTCTGGTCTGGGAGATATGCTTAAAACTGGATGTACGACATCCAATGATCTTTGGTATCCGCATCCTGTGGGAGTAAAATATCTGGTTGACGCGGAAATTGAGGCCGCGGCAGAAATTGGAATCCGTTTCCATCCGACCAGAGGATTCCACTCTGTACCTAGCAGTATTGTACCGCCAGAAGTTGTGGATACAAAAGAGAGTGTTGTGGAAGACACGATCAGACTGGTGAAAAAATATCATGACCGGTCCCGTTTTTCCATGTGCCAGGTTGGCATCGCTCCGAGCATTGCCCAGTATGAAACGGAAGATATCATTGAAGCTGTAGTAGATCTGGCAGAAGAGTATGACATTATGGTTCACGGTCATCTGGCAGAGAGCCAGCATGAGGTGGAATATACGCTGAAGACTTGGGGTTGCCGGCCATTTGAGTGGTTTAAACGGCACCGTTTGCTCGGCAAACGGTTTTATTTTGCCCACTGCATTCATTTGAATGAAGAAGAAATTGCGCAGATGGCAGAGACCGGAACCGGAGTGGCACATTGCCCGATCTCTAATATGCTTTTAAGTTCCGGTGCATGTCCGGTGCCTTCTTATCTGGAACACGGTCTCACAAGAATTGGTCTTGGTGTAGATGGAGCTGCCAGCAGCAATTCATCGAATATGCTGGAGGAAATCAGGTGCGCATATCTGTTAAATCGTCTTACCTGGGGTGATAAGGCGGCAACACCGGATGATTATCTGTATATGGCAACGGCAGGCGGAGCAAAAGTTCTTGGACGGGATGACATCGGTTATCTGGCACCTGGAATGGCAGCAGATTTCGCCCAGATGGACTGGAATCAGCTGACTTATGCAGGCGGATGCTATGATCCGGTGGCATGCATTGTAGAGAGCGGCGATCCTCGTCTTGTTAAAAATGTAGTAGTAAATGGGGAATTAGTAGTATCTTCTGGAAAACTTACAAAGGTAAGCGAAGAGGAGAAGCGTGACTACGTAAACCAGGTAGGAAAAGATCTTCTCACCAGGGCATCCGCAAGGATTGAAAGTCTGAAAGAGGATATTGGTTAGCAAAAATGTTGAATCATGTAAAATAATGGAGGTTTACATATGCTGGATATTAAGATTACGAACGCAAAAACAAGAAATACCGGAAAAGAATTAG
>ENA-OQHL01000978-OQHL01000978.1-human-gut-metagenome-genome-assembly--contig:-NODE-978-length-16475-cov-2.702410_pt1 | contig 16475 bp, 13 predicted proteins | sample MGYA00242565_ERZ504723 | MGnify/ENA primary metagenome ERZ504723 (study PRJEB26092, sample SAMD00036211) | human gut metagenome | host: Homo sapiens | study: EMG produced TPA metagenomics assembly of... | reverse complement strand
AGGCAGCCCTGCAGCATAAGGAAGATTTATTTTTCCACCGGATTATGGATGACCGTTATGTGGCCATTGTTTCCCGGCAGAATCCGCTATCCGGCCAGCCAGAACCTGGCTATAGGATTTGCCTCAAACTCTATCGCGCAGGCCCTGAAAACGGAGGACTGCAGGATTGTTCCATTGGAAGATGTACTCCTTCGTACCATTTACTACGTCACGCTTAAGGAACTGCTGGATTATCCGGCCATACGATCCTTCACTGACTTTGTCATCCAATATCCCTTCTCCTAGGCCTCCAAGGCGGCAGATCTACTTTATTCTTCATATGTCAATTCGGTGTCCACATATTTGCGCTTCATGTCATGCTGCGCCTTTCGTTTCTCGACGCTGTCAAATATAATAGAAAAATCATAGTCTTCCGGATAAAGTTGTTCTGCCGGCACATGCAGTTTTATCCGCTTATGGCTGACCCACCTCTTTTCCTTTTTCATCTGTACCTGAAGCATTCCCTTTTCATCCGCCATCCTGCATATGATCCCAATCTTCTTCTCCGGATATACCATCACGCTGTCGCCAATCTGGTACTTCTTGGCCTCTTTCTGCGTGACAGCCTTCTTTATTTTCTGTATCTTCGGATGGGAAGATTTCTTCAATTCTTCATTTCCTGCCATTCCTTCTATTTTAGTTTCTCCATCGCTTCCATAGGCCGCCTTTGCCGCCCTGCTCAACATATATCCCGGCATTCCCAGTTTCCCGGCGATATAAAAGGCGCAGCTCTCCCCAGCCTCTCCGATGACCAGCTGATAAAGAGGTTTCAGACTTTCCTTATCAAAGGTCATTCTGGCATTGATGATTCCTTCTGTTCTGCGGGCATACTCTTTTACCTCCGGATAATGCGTGGTAGCCAGGAATAATGCATTACTCTTCTTTAATTCTTCCAGGATGGCTATGGCAATCCCCATGCCTTCTGCCGGATCCGTCCCTGATCCCAGTTCGTCCATAACAACCAGGCTATCCCTTCCTGCCTTTTTGAGAATGTCCAGGACATTCGTAATGTGAGCCGAGAATGTGGACAGATTTTCAGAGAGGTTCTGCCCATCCCCTATGTCGCACAGAATCGCATTATTCATGCAGATCTCCGCTTCCTCGCAGGGTACATGAAGGCCGCACTGGGCCATCATGCAATTGAGGGCCACGGTCTTAATCGCCACCGTCTTGCCGCCTGTGTTAGGACCGGTAATGATCACCCCATTGATCCCATTTCCGATCTCGAAGTTCAATGGTACGTTCACTGCCTTATCCATCAGAGGATGTCTTCCATTATTGATCCGGATATGTCTGTCCGTATTTATCTCTGGCTGAATCCCCTCCTGTTCCAGACTTAGCTTGCCCTTTGCAAAGATAAAGTCCAGTTTTTCTACGGTCCGGCTGTTTGATCGGATTATCTCTTCCTTATCCGACAGCATGGAAGACAGCGTGTACAGAATACGGATTTCCTCATTCTCTTCATCAATCTTCAATTCCTGCACTTCATCGTAAAGTCTGGCAATCTGCAAAGGCTCAATAAACAGCGTGCTCCCTGTTGACGATTTATCTATGACGGAGCCTTGGATCTTGAATTTGTATTCCTTTTTCACTGGTACGCAGATGCGCCCATTTCTTAACGTGCTGAAATTATCTGCCATATACTGCTTATTTGCCTTCAGGATAGCGTCTGCCTTTTCATGCATCTTTGTCTCCGCCCGATCAATCGCTTCCCGCAGCGACTTAAGCGTTTTGGACGCATAATCGTCTACCCTTTCGTTCCTGATCTTGCTGCCCAATTCCTCCCGGATGTCATCGAGTCCGTCCAGATTTTCCTCATAATAAGCCAGGCCTATCTCATGCTCCTTTCCCCTGCGCAAATAATCCTTCAGCCGCCTTACCGCCGCCAGTACCATGGATATCTGTTCCAGCTGCTGGGGAGTCAGACAGCCGCCTTTGGATGCAAATTCTATCCATTCGTCAACTCCCTGTAGTGCTGTGACCGGCGGATTTCCGCAGATCTCTATCATTTTCCTGGCTTCCGTAGTCTCTCTCTGAGAGGCCTTTACCTCCAACTCGCTTAAACTGGGCTTCAGTTCCTGTATCTGCTGTCTGGCTTTATCTGTACATGCCAGTTCTGCCAGTTTTTCCTTTATCCGGTCAAATTCTAATATCTTTTCTGTATCTGTCATTTCAATCTCTCCATTCGAATCATATATTTATAAACGCCACAAAAACTTCTGCCTTTGTATGGGCATACCGCTTCTGTGGCGTTATCGGACTGAGTAATCTTAAATAGAACTCTATAAAATAGGACAAAAAAAGCATGACCATACAGCCATGCTTTATCATTCCATTTAACGTTCTCTGTCAGAAGTGTATGTTAGCATCTTGTAAGGCAGACAAAAAGAACATAACTATATCTCTAACCTATAGTTACCTCTTCTCAACTCTTCAATTCGTTGTCTATAAGACTCTCCCTACAATTAACATAAACTACCTCTGTCTAAAAATTTGTCTCAATTATAAACTATAGAACACCTCATGTCAATACGTCTTTTCCAGGCTGTTTTCTTCTTCCCATATATTCGAAAGCAGATCAGGAAGAATAGGATGCCATATACCGTGGTGATCGGCGTTGCCATGCCGACCATCATCAAGGATGCCCCTGGAAGTTTAGACATGAGGACAGATACCGGTATCCTGATGCAGAATGCCGAAGTTATTCCCTGGAGCATGACCGGAATACTATTGCCCTGGCCATTAAAATATCCGATGCTGCTGAATAATATACAGGTCAGGATGCAGTCCACTGAAAATCCTTTCAGGTAACTGGCGCTTTGCATAATAACCTCTCTATCTGAGGTAAAAGGCGCTGACAGATATTCTCCGCCAAAGAAGCCGGCCAGAAAGATCAAGATTCCCACCGCGCATCCAGATGCCATCGCAGTTAGGAATCCTTTTCTGGCCCTCTCCAGATTTCCTGCTCCTACATTCTGCGCCACGAAGGCTGAAACGCTCTGCATAACGGAGGAAGGAACCAGCATGATGAATGACACGATCTTTTGCGCCACGCCATATCCTGCTGACTGCATCAGGCCCATATGGTTGATGATCGAATTGATGACAAGGAAGGATATCTGAACCGTCGTTTCCTGAAGAGCAATTGGCACTCCTACCTTCAATATCTTCCCACACTCGATTGAAGATATGCGGCACTGCTCTTTGGAAAATGCGATTGGCAGCTCCTGCTTTTTAAGTACAAGTACTGATATAACTACCGACACTGCCTGTGCCGCTATGGTCGCGATCGCCGCTCCGGCAACGTCCATCTTAAAGACGCCCACCAAAAGCAAGTCTCCCGCTATATTTACCACACAGGCAATTCCTACAAACAAAAAAGGCAGATTAGCGTTTCCTACGCCTCTTAGGATGCCGCTGATCACATTGTATGCAATAATCACCAGAATTCCACCGGAACAGATTCGGATATAGGTAACCGTTTTTGTATATGCCTGGGCAGGCACCTGCATGATCTCGGCGATATTTCCCGCAAAGATTTCTAAAATCACGGTAAGCGCAATGCCAATGATGAGAAACAGTACGATCGTCGTCCCTACCGCGTCTCCGGCAGCCTTAGGTCTCTTCTCCCCGATATGCTGGGCGATAATTATCGTCGAGCCCATGGCAAGACTGGTAAGGATGAGGTCACCATCTGCATGAATGCGCTTCCTGTTCCACCGCCGATATACTGGCAGCATCCCCGAACTGGCCGACCACCCAGTAAGTTCTGACGGCAGCCGTAGGCTGCCTGCAGCACAGGGCCCCCAGCACTGGCAGGGCAAATCTTACAATTGAGCCAAAGATAGGACCTTGCGTAAATGATACTTCTTTTTTATTCTTCTCTGCCATAGCCGCCCCCGCTTTCTCTGGATATCGTCTCGTATAATCTTTGGATTGTAAAAACAGCATCCTGTACCTGCTGGTCTGTCACATCTTCAAGGGCAGCCGCCCATTTCCCATGAAGTTCGGTCACATACTGCCTTACACATTGCCATCCATTCGTAGTAAGATGAAGGTAAGCAGCCCTTTTATCCTCTTCCTTATGATACTTCTCTACCATTCCTAATAGTTCCAGTTCCTGAATCAGTTTCGTGATGCTTGGCATCGTAATTCCCATTTTCGCACTGACATCCCCCACGCGGCAGAACCCTTTGGAATCTTCCATTTCTCCGATTACATCCATTACATGGACATGCCTTGGCTTCATGCCCTTAGGCAGTTTCGGCATAGTCTCTATACTTTTCTTTGCCAGGTGACAGGCATCTAATAACTGCTTTAAAACTTCTGTACGCATAGTCCCTCCATGTATTTACTATTGATAATTACCATTAGTAAGTATATGGATATAAAAATGATTTGTCAAGTTTCTATTTTGCAATCTTTAATTTTGAACAAAATAATAAAGAAGAGGTAGAGTTGTCTTTACATGCGGCACAAATTCAAATAATTTTTTAATGCAGCTCTTTACTTTTGGCTTGTACGTGTTATACTAATTCCATGGGGTATTAGCGCAGTTGGGAGCGCGCCACATTCGCATTGTGGAGGCCACGGGTTCGAATCCCGTATAACTCCATGGAAACGACAAAAGTAGTCGGTTTATTTCGATTTTTGCCACCGAATAAAAAAGAGACAGACATATCGGCCTTGTTGGAAGTCCAATATGTTCTGTCTCTTTCTTTTGTTCCCATTGATTTCATAGCACAAGAATTTCTTATCTGAATTTTTAGAAATGCTCTCTGCCCTTGTACCTTCTCTACTGTGTCCATATCCTCTACAGGTGTTTTTATCGTGATTTCCGAACCCATCACGCTGGTTCGCCATCGAAAAAAACTGACAAAATCCGCCCCATGTGCGATACTCTGCATTGCCCAGAGCATCATCTGTCCCGGCTTTGGTGCCGGCGCCTCCATACGGGTATTCCATCCATTCCCCCCGACTGCTGCTCCATGATCCCGAAATGATGCAAAATGGAATCCAGCTTATTCTGCTGTAACCGCAATTTTGATCACGCCGTCCAGCCGGTTTTCAAAGATCCGATAGGCTTCATTGATTTCCGACAAAGGAAACCGGTGTGTAATCAATGGCGTTGTATCGATCTTTCCTTGTTCAATCAAAGATAAAATTTCACCACAGTCACAGCCATCTACGCCTCCGGTCTTAAAGGTCAGATTCTTTCCATACATCTGTGGAAGCGGGAGGATCTGCGCTTCCTCATAGAGAGCAACGACGGTCACAATAGCATTGGGACGGGCACACTTCCAGGCAAGCTCAAAGGTGTCCTTTGTGCCGGCTGCTTCTATGACAACATCCGCCCCGCCATGTTCCGAATGAGCAAGAACATATGCTTCACATTCTTCCGGTGTACAGGCCAGCACCTTCGGGTAATGCTTCCGAAGAAACAGACGTCTTTCCTCCTCTTTTTCGCAGACAATGATAGCTTTCGGATTCTGAAGCATCGCGCACAGCAACGTACAGATCCCTGTAGGCCCCGCGCCGATGATCAGAACGGTATCCTCCGGCTGGATCTCGGAGATGCGGGCAGCCCAAAAGCCGGTAGCCAGAATATCCCCTACAAAGAGTGCCTGTTCGTCCGTCACACTGTCCGGAATCCGGTTCAGCCCTTGGTCGGCAAACGGCACCCGGACATATTCTGCCTGTCCGCCGTCGATCCGGCATCCAAGCGCCCAGCCTCCATTTGGGTCCGTACAATTATTGACATAACCATGCTTGCAGAAAAAACACCCTCCACAAAATGTCTCCACATTTACAGTCACTCTGTCCCCCGGACAAACCGACATCACCTCGTCTCCAATCTGCTCGACAATTCCCACCATCTCGTGCCCAACCGTAATTCCCGGAACAGCCCGCGGTACACTGCCATGCTTGATATGCAGATCGCTTGTACAGATCGAGCTCATTGTCACTCGAACGATCGCATCCTGCGGATTTTGCAGGGTTGGCTTTTGTTTGTCAATCATAGCAAATTTATCATGCTCTATATAGGTCAATGCCTTCATACGGATCCCCCTTTCTTGTTCCCGCACTCTCTTTTCTTTTACAAAATCACCGTGTTTCTTTCATCATGATCCACCGGACGATATTGCTTCGCGATCGCCTCCGCAGTCTTGATGCCGTCCATGGCCGCCGAAGTAATACCTCCTGCGTATCCGGCTCCTTCTCCACAAGGGTAAAGTCCACGAATCCCGAGACTTTGCATGGATTCGTCCCTCGTGATTCTCACCGGAGAAGACGTTCTCGCCTCCACCCCGGAAAGTACCGTATCATTTCTGGAAAAACCGTGAATTTTATGTTCAAAATCTTGGATTCCCTCCTGAATGGCCTTTGCAATGTCCTCCGGAAAAATTCCACGTACATCGCCAAACGTGCAGGCTCCTTTCATCTGGGGAAGAATCTCCCCAAATTCGGTCGAAACCTTATCTTCACAGAAATCACCGAAGCACTGGACCGGAATCTTTCCCTTTCCGGCCCGGTATGCCCGCTCTTCCAATTCTCTTTGAAAGGCGATCCCGGAAAGAGGATCCTTATTCTCCCCCATAAAGTCTTCCGGGGTTACTGTAACAATCACCGCACTGTTGGCATTTTTCTCTGCTCTTCCATGATAACTCATTCCATTGACGCACAGACGTCTCTCTTCTGAGGATGCGTTTACGACATAACCGCCGGGACACATACAAAAAGTATAAACACCCGCCCATTTCCTGCTTTTGCCGTCAGCTTATAGGCTGCCGCCGGAAGATCCGGATGCTGTTTCGTTCCATACTGGGACAGATTGATCTGCTCTTGCAGATGCTCTACCCGAACGCCTACAGCAAAGGACTTGGCCTCCAAAAAAACACCGGACTTCTTTAACATCGCGAACGTATCCCTGGCACTGTGGCCCAGAGCAAGAACTACTGTCTGTGACGGAAGTAATGAGTGGGTTCCATGCTGCTCGATTTCAATTCCGACGATGTTGTGATCCTGAATCTGTATGCCTGTCATCTTCGTGTAAAACCGACATTCCCCACCATAAGACTCAATGGACTTACGGATCTTTTGTACCACATCAATCAGTATGTCCTGTACCTATATGTGGTTTGCTCTCGTAGAGAATCTCCTCCGGCGCTCCATGTTCTACGAAAATCCGCAGCACCTCCCGGTTTCGTCCGTCTGGATCCTTTACCAGTGTATTCAGCTTTCCATCAGAAAAAGTCCCCGCACCGCCCTCTCCAAACTGGACATTTGTACGGATATCAAGAACTCCTGTCTCCCAGAATGTCTCTACCGCTTTACGGCGCTCTTTCGCCGGCGCTCCCTGCTCGATCAAAATCGGACGGTATCCGTACTTGGCAAGCAGATAGGCACAAAATAGTCCGGCCGGTCCGCTTCCAACTACCACAGGACGCTGTTCCATCATGTTTCCGTCCGTACAGACTGAAAACGTGTACGATATTTCTTCTGCCCTTGATATGTTTTTGTTCTTTCCACGATTTAAGATCGACCACTCTCTTTTCGTCTTTGACAGAGCCACATCCACTGTATAGACATAATAAATTTCCGGTTTTTTACGAGCATCGATAGAGCGCTTGATAATCTCCATTCCTGTGATTTCCTCTCCGGAAACGCCAAGAATGTGCCCTACCTTTTTTTTCAGCTCTGCTTTTGTATGGCTGGTTTTCATTTTTATCTGTTCGATTCGAATCATGCCTGCTCCTTTCCCGCAGCACTCCTTCCTGCCACATAGCCGCTCGACCATGCCCATTGAAGATTATAGCCGCCGCACATTCCATCGATATCCAGCACCTCACCTGCCAAAAACAGTCCCGGAACGATACGGGATTCCATTGTCTTAGAATCTACTTCGTCCGTCGCAATTCCCCCGGCACTGACCTGAGCCTGATCAAACCCTTTCGTCCCTGTGATCCGGGTGGAAAAGATCTTGATCACATGAACCAGACAGTCAACATCTGCCTTTGTCAGATCCTTTGCCAGAAATTTTCCTGAAATGCCAGCTCGTTCCAACAAAATATATGCCAGTTTCTCATGAAATACTCCGGTCAGAAATGTTCTCACCGGTTTCTCAGGCCTCATCTGAATCCGTGACAAAAGGAAACTTTTCAACTGCTCTTTCGTAAAATCCGGCATAAAATCAAGCTCTGCCCTTACTTCTATGGTACCTTCTGACAGCGCTTTTGCCGCAAAACGACTAATCTGAAAAACCGGAATCCCGGAAATTCCGTAATCGGTGAACTGGATTTCTCCCTGATCCAGCGCTCTTACTTCTCCGCCGCACACAAGCTCTATCTTCGCTCCGGCACGCACGCCCGAAATCTTCGGGTAAAACGCTTCTTCGCACATCAGTTGCACCAGCGCCGGAACGCAGGGAACAATCGTATGTCCTAACTTCCCGGCCATCCGCATCCCGGTTCCATCTGCCCTTTGTACTCTGCCGGCAAGTCCCCCGGCCGTCAGAATGACATGGTCTGCCTCATAAGTCTGTTCCTCTTCTCCTACAGTCACAAGAACCGTTCGCTTTTTTACTTTTCTTTTCCGGTCTTTGGAGATACCGTTTCGCCGTTATATGGAAACGTGCTCCTTTTGTGATCTTCTCTGCAAACACATTGGTTTCCACTTTTACCTGTAGACGCTTTAATTCCATGACCAGCACGTCCCGTACCGCCTGCGCCTGTTCCGAATGAGGATAGAGATACCCATCCCGGTTCTTGGAGTAAAGTCCCATCTCCAGAAAGAACCGGATCGTCTCCGGCACCGGGAATCGGCTGATGACCTCCATGGCAAAATCCGGGTGCTCTCCCCGGTAAGCACCTGGCATCTGCCGTATATTGGTAAAATTGCATTTTCCATTTCCGGTCGATAAAATTTTCTTTCCAAGCTCCCCGTTTTGCTCCAGAATCGTAACCCGGGCTCCCGCTCCCGCCGCCGCAATCGCTGCCATCATGCCGGAAGCTCCGCCTCCGATTACCACAACCTTCATCATGCTTTCTCCTTTATTCAATGGTTACAACACCTGCTTCTGTCAATTTTTGAAGAGTCATTAGAATTCCGAATTTGGCGTGCTCCCATGTAAGCCCCCCCTGAAAATAAACTGCATATGGCGGTTTGATCGGAGCATCCGCCGATAGCTCGATAGATGAACCCTGAACAAAAGCACCCGCCGCCATAATAACATCACTGTCATACCCCGGCATCGCCCACGGTTCCGGTGTCACATAACTGTCCACCGGGGCCGCAGCCTGAATTCCCTGGCAGAAACGGATCACACCCTCAGCCGTTCCGAACTCGACCGCCTGGATGATATCATGCCGCTCTTCCTTCATGGACGGAATCACGGAAAATCCCAGCTTTTCATAGATACCCGCCGCAAAAATCGCACCCTTAACCGCACCTTTGACGACCGTTGGAGCCAGGAAAAGTCCTTGGTAAAAGTCTTTCATTACCCCAAGAGACGCTCCCACTTCCTTGCCCAGTCCCGGTGAAGTCAGACGGTAAGCACAGTTTTCAATCAGATCCTTTCTTCCCGCAATATATCCGCCGATCGGCGCAAGCCCGCCTCCTGGATTTTTAATCAGGGAACCGACAACCAGATCCGCGCCTACGTCGCTTGGCTCCTGAAGCTCTACGAACTCGCCGTAGCAGTTATCCACCATACAAATCACATCCGGGAACCGCTCTTTCATAAAACGGATCACTTCTCCGATCTGCTCCACGGAAAAGCTCGGTCTTGTCTGGTAGCCCTTGGAACGCTGGATGGTCACAAGCTTTGTGTCAGGACGCACCGTCTTTTCGATTGTCTCAAAGTCAAAGCTGCCGTCCGCAAGAAGATCCACCTGTCGGTAACTGATTCCGTATTCTTTTAAAGAACCTTTGGACTTACGGATTCCGATCACTTCTTCTAATGTGTCATACGGCTTACCGGCCACAGAAATCATCTCATCACCTGGCCGCAGATTAGCGGCAAGGGCAAGAGCAAGGGCGTGGGTTCCACAAGTGATCTGCGGACGCACCAAAGCATCCTCCGTATGAAAAATATAGGCGTACACCTTCTCCAGCGTATCCCGCCCGAAATCATTGTATCCGTAACCGGACGCATACTGAAAGCACTCCGTATTAACACGGGCTTTCTGCATAGCGTGAACGACCTTTAGCTGATTATACTCCGCAATCTGGTCGATGGTTTCAAATCGCTCCTTTAAATCCGTCTCGATCTTCATTCCGAACTCGTAGACCTTCCGTGAAATGCCTGCCTCCGCGTAATGCTGCTTTAATCGTTCCTCTATGTTATGATTCATCTTCTATGATTCCTCTTTTCTTCAGATTTTCAAGTAAAAACGCCAGGATTCTGTCTTCCTGATAATTAAAATCCTGTTTCCGCACCCAGATCACATCCCTCTCCCGTTTAAACCACGTGATCTGGCGTTTTGCAAAATGTCTCGTATCCCGCTTTAAGATCCGCACAGCTTCTTCAAGCGTCGTCTCCCCATCGAGATAAGCGAGGATTTCCTTATATCCGAGCCCTTTCATGGAGGTCATATTTCGGTTGCATCCCCTGGACTTTAACGCACGTACTTCCTCCACAAGCCCGTCTTCCAACATCTGATCGACCCTGGCGTCGATCCGCTCATACAGCCTGCTCCGTTCATCGTTCAGAACAAAATAGGCGGACTGATACGGCGACTCTTTTTTTCGCTCTTCCTCGTTGTGCAGCGAAATCTTTTTCCCGGTAAGATGGTAAAATTCCAGCGCCCGGATCACCCGTTTCCGATTATTCGGATGGATCTCGTTTGCCGCTTCTTCGTCTACCTCACGGAGTTTCTCATGGAGCGCCTCCTCACCGTAACGGTCCGCGAACAAGGAAAGCTCCCGTCGGTAGTCCGGATCTTCCCTGCTTTCCGTAAAATCAATATCATACAAAAGTGCCTGAATATAAAATCCGGTCCCTCCGGTCACAATCGGGATCAGTCCATTCTCATAGATCTCCTCCATGGCCTGCTTTGCGAGCTTCTGGAAACGAACGACATGGAACTCTTCTGTCGGTTCCAGCACATCAATCAGGTAATGCTTCACCCCGTCCATCTCCTCCGGACGGATCTTGGCCGAGCCGATATCCATATGCCGGTAAACCTGCATGGAATCCGCCGATATGATGGCTCCGCCGATTTTCTTTGCAAGCCCAATAGAGGCGTTTGTCTTTCCCACCGCCGTCGGACCTGTCAGTATGACCAGTGGTCGTTTCATGTATCTTCACCCTTCTATACGATTCTCTTAAATTTCTTTTCCAGTTCCCGTTTTGTCATAGCAATGATCGTCGGTCTCCCATGCGGACAGTGATACGGATTATCCAGTTTTAAAAGCTCCAAAAGCAGCTCTTCTACTTCCTTTCTGGACAGTCTTGAATTCCCTTTGACCGCCGCCTTACAAGACATGGAAGCGATCTTCTCATCCAGAATCTCCGGTGTCATATTCGTGCTGATCTCATCGGACAGACTGTCAATCATTTCCAGTAACAGCTCTTTTTTCGCCACACTGAACAAATTGTCCGGCACCGCACGTACCGCGAAGGAATCTCCTCCAAACGGCTCAATCTCAAACCCGATCTTCGTGAAACGGTCCAGATAACGGCGAAACAATTCCGCCTCCTGCATAGACAGATCCAAAATGATCGGTGGGCTGATATACTGGGACGTATAATCTCTTGTCTTCATCCCCTTTAAGGTCCGCTCATAGAGTACTCTTTCGTGAGCCGCATGCTGATCAATGATATACATGCTGTCATGGAACTGCACGATCCAGTAGGTATCAAACACCTGACCGATGATCTTGTAGTCCGGCACGGACGCCTCATCCAGAAGTTTCTCATCAAACAAGGTAAGCTGTTCTGATTTCTGCTGTTCTGCCGTCAATTTTTCCTGCTGTTCCGTTCGGGTACGGTAGGAGACAGCTTCCCGGATCCGCTCCTGATTGAATGACGGTTTATGGATCTCTCCCCGCTCTTTCACCTCCGCAGAAGCAAACTGATTATGGTAAGATGTTACCCGATCCCGCATCCGTTCCATAAAATAATTCAGATCCCTTTTTTTCTGGTGTTGTAACCGCGTTTTCCACTCCTGCTGAAACCTCTGGCGCCCCCGGTGTGACAGCTCCGGATTGTACAGAGAGATTTGCTGTTTTCGGTGTCCCGGTTGTATCGGATGCTTTTGGGATTTCCGGTGGCTTTGGCGCTTCCGGGGCTTCCACTCTTGGAATCAGATCACGTCCATGAAGCGCTCCCGATACCGTCTCATAGAGGAACTGATATACCTCCTGCTGATGCCCAAAGCGCAGTTCCATCTTAGTAGGATGGACATTGACGTCAATTTCTTCTCCCAGAATCTCCAGATGCAGTACGATGAACGGATATTTGTGCTGCATGGTGAAATCCTTATAGGCATCTTCAACAGCTTTTGACAAAATCCCGCTCTTAATATACCTGCCATTAACAAAAAAAGTCTCAAAATTGCGGTTTCCCCTTGTGACCGTCGGATTGCCGATAAACCCGGTTATCCGGATCTCCCCGTTTTCCCGGGAAACTTCGATCAGATTGGCGGTGATCTCCCGCCCATAAACATGGTAAATCACATCTTTTAATTTCCCGTTCCCGGACGTATGCATCCGTTCTTGTCCGTTGTTAATAAACTGGAAGGAAATGTCCGGGCGAGACAAGGCAAGCCGTGTCATCAGGTCACTTACATGGCTTGCTTCCGTCATCGGTGTTTTTAAAAATTTCCGCCTTGCAGGAACATTGTAAAATAACTGGCGCACGAGAAAGGTGGTCCCGTCTCTTGCACCGGTCTCCTCCAGAGAGACCTCTTTCCCACCGGAAATCTGGTACGCCGTCCCGCAAACACTCTCCTCAGTCTTCGTGATCATCTCCACCTGGGATACAGCCGCAATACTGGACAGCGCTTCCCCGCGGAACCCTAAAGAAGAAATATGTGCCAGGTCGTCCACTTTGCGGATTTTACTTGTGGAGTGACGTAGGAAAGCATTTCTTACGTCTTCTTGTTCCATTCCCCCTCCGTTGTCTGCAATCCGAATCAGAGAAATCCCGCCGTCCTGAATCTCTACTTCGACCGCCGTGGCTTTCGCGTCAATCGCGTTTTCTACCAGCTCTTTCACCACGGAAGCCGGACGCTCCACTACTTCACCCGCGGCAATCTTGTCGATCGTAACCTGATCTAAAACCTGAATCTTTCCCATGGCTCCTCCTTACCAGCGATTGTTCAGCTTATTCTGAAGCTGATACAATGTGTTCATTGCATCCATTGGCGTCATGCGGCTGATATCCATCGACTTAAGCTCCTCGATGACATCATGATCCGACGCTGTATCAAACAGAGAGATCTGCGCCATATCCACCACATCAAGCTTTTGAGATTTCTCTTTTCCTTTCGTCTCCTGCCCTTGTACGCTCATCTGACGCACCCTTGTAGTAATATCCGCGTCAGAAAGCTCCTCGGAAATTTCCCTGGCACGAGTAATGACCGTCTCAGGAACTCCGGCAAGTTTCGCCACCTGAATTCCATAGCTTCTGTCCGCTCCGCCCTTTACGATCTTGCGGAGAAAGACAATATCATCTCCCTTTTCCTTGACAGCAATGCAATAGTTATTGACACTGTCAATCTTTCCTTCCAACTCCGTGAGCTCATGGTAATGGGTCGCAAACAATGTTTTTGCTCCCAGAAGTCTTGCGTTGCTGATATGTTCCACTACTGCCCATGCAATAGAAAGCCCGTCAAAGGTACTCGTCCCCCGGCCGATCTCATCCAGAACCAGAAGACTTTTGCTCGTAGCGTTTCTGAGAATGTTCGCCACCTCGGTCATCTCTACCATAAATGTACTTTGACCTGAGGCCAGGTCATCGGAGGCACCTACCCTCGTAAAGATCCGGTCCACCAGACCGATATTTGCCTGGGATGCAGGCACAAAGGAACCGATCTGTGCCATCAGCACGATCAGCGCCGTCTGCCGCATATAGGTAGACTTTCCCGCCATATTCGGTCCGGTGATGATGGATACCCGGTTTTTCCTGTCATCAAGATATGTATCATTGGCAATAAACATGTGGTTGGGAATCATCATCTCCACGACCGGGTGACGTCCGTCCTTGATATCGATCGTACCCTTTTCGTTAATCTTCGGACGGACATAATGATTTCGCTCCGCCACCAATGCAAGAGAAGCAAAGGCATCCACCGCGGCGACTGCTTTTGCCGTCGTCTGGATCCGCACGATCTCATCCGCAATCCGGTTCCTCACATCACAGTAGAGCTCATATTCCAGGGCATAGAGTTTGTCCTCCGCACCCAGAATCAGATCTTCCAGATCCTTTAACTCCGGAATAATATACCGCTCTGCGTTTGTCAGCGTCTGCTTTCTGGTATAGTAATCCGGAACCATATTTTTAAAGGAATTGGTGACCTCCAGATAATACCCGAATACCTTATTGTACTTGATCCGAAGATTCTTGATTCCGGTCTTTTCCCGTTCTTTCTGCTCCAGTTCGGCAAGCCAGGTCTTTCCATCCGTCTTTGCCTTTCTCAGCCGGTCTACCTCCTCATGGTAACCGTCCCGGATGATCCCTCCTTCTTTCATGGCAAACGGAGGTTCCTCAACAATCGCACGTTCCACCAGATCGCAGAGATCTTCCAGCGGATCAATCTCATTGTACAGATTTTTCAGAAGGGGACTCTTCATATCCCCCATGATACAGCGGATATGGGGCAGCATGGCAAGAGATGCCTTAAAAGCTGTCAAATCCCTTGGGTTGGCCGACTGATAGGAGATCTTTCCTACCAGACGCTCCAGATCGTAGACGGAGGAGAGATACTCCCGGATTTCCTCTCTGGAAATCGACTCCTTTAAAAGCTCTTCAACCGCATCCAAACGTTTCGTAATTTCTTCCTTGTCAATCAGTGGCTGCTCTACATACTTACGCAACAGTCTGGCCCCCATAGCTGTTCTGGTCTTATCAAGCACCCAAAGAAGCGAACCTCTCTTCTGCTTTTCCCGAAGAGTCTCACAAAGCTCCAGATTCCGCCTCGTGGAACTGTCCAGCACCATATATTTCCCTGTCGAGTAAGTCGTAAGCTTCGTCAGATGGGCCAGGGACGTCTTCTGTGTCTCAATCAGATACTGAAGCAGGGCGCCGGAAGCGATAACTCCACATTCATAGTCTGCCACGCCAAGACTCTCAAGCGATGATACTTGAAAATGTTCTCTCAGAGCCTTCTTACAAAGATCCTCATCAAAATACCATGCGTCCAGAGCAGAGATGGCAACCTGCATCCGGTTTTTCAGATCCTCCAACTGGATACCGCTCACATAGAGCGCCTCATTACAGATAATCTCAGAAGGCGCAAATTTATAAATCTCATCGAACAGCTTTGTGGCACTGTCCGTCTCAGTTACAAAATAATCTCCGGTTGAAACGTCCGCAATCGAGACGCCATACCGTCCCGCATCAAAGACGATTGACATGATGTACTGGTTTTTCGTCTCATCCATCGTCATAGAATCGATATTCGTCCCTGGCGTCACAATCCGGATCACTTCCCGCTTGACAATCCCCTTTGCCTGTTTCGGGTCTTCCACCTGCTCACAAATCGCAACCTTGTATCCTTTCTCCACCAATCTGGACAGATAGCTGTCCACCGCATGGTACGGCACGCCACACATCGGCGCACGTTCCTCAAGGCCACAATTTTTTCCGGTCAGAGTAATCTCCAGTTCTTTGGAAGCGGTCAGTGCATCATCAAAAAACATTTCATAAAAATCCCCAAGGCGATAAAATAAAATGCAGTCCTTATACTCTTTCTTTGTTTCCATATATTGCTGCATCATCGGTGTTAATTCTGCCACTTTGATTCTCCTTTTCTTTAGCTGCTTTTTCTATTTTATCTTTTTTACTTCCTGTTTTGGTATTTAGGGCGCTTCACCCTGATATTACATTATATCACTATTTTCCGGGCAAAAAAAAGGAAAATTTAGATTTCTTTTCCTTGCTCATTACCAAATCGGGATCCGCGGTTTCTCTTCTCCATAAAGAAGATGCAGCAGATATCCACCCAAATAAATACCGATCGTACAGAGAAATCCGAACAAAGCCATGAAAGGCAGACAAATCTGTCCAAAGAGCTGAAACGGAACATTGCTGTAATCCCAGACATTCAGATTCAGCCATTTGTTTACAATAATTCCGGTAATGAATTCACAGGAAGTAACAAATATCATACATCGTATAATCTGAATACCCAGGGGATCCCGCCATTTACCTGCCCTGCCCTGGGCAGTGCAAAACACCAGACACAATCCCCCAAGGACAAACATCGTCCAGT
>ENA-OQHL01000977-OQHL01000977.1-human-gut-metagenome-genome-assembly--contig:-NODE-977-length-16475-cov-3.313494_pt1 | contig 16475 bp, 17 predicted proteins | sample MGYA00242565_ERZ504723 | MGnify/ENA primary metagenome ERZ504723 (study PRJEB26092, sample SAMD00036211) | human gut metagenome | host: Homo sapiens | study: EMG produced TPA metagenomics assembly of... | reverse complement strand
ATGCAGATATCCGGTCTGCGGACAACAAAGACTTACCGGGAGAGGTTTCGCGATTCCAGAGAGTGCGCAGCTATACCAGGAAAGGAAACGGCAGGCGTTCGCCTGCGGATTGGAAGTATGGACATTCTGGCAATGCTTCCGTTAACCGGAAAACAAAACTGGGAACTGACTGGAGTTTCCAGGCAGACAGTGTTGTTTGAGGATTTCTTTCTTCCGGTCTGGACGGAAATGATTACGGCCAGGGAGTATGAGAATGTAGAACGGAAGCGCACGAAAACAGAGTTAAATACCCTGACAAAAGCGGTTCATGAAGAAAATTGCAAAAATTAACCGAAAAGGGGTACAAATAATCGAAAATGATGTTAAAATATTAGATAACAGTACCGGCTGGACGATTTGCGGAAGCATGATCGTGGAGGAGAGTGCCGGAATCGGCCAAAAGCTAGAATCGTTCACAGGTAGAAATTTTCTGAACTGAAAATTTCGTATGATATAGTAAGGAGTAAACAATATAGAATGAGTGTAATTGAGACAATAATTGATATCCCGGCAGAGCATGAGAAAAATGTATGCGGACAATTTGACAGCTACTTAAAGAAAATCGAGCGGACACTGCACGTGACCATCGTGGCAAGAGACGGTGCCATTAAGCTGATCGGGCCGGAACTGATGATCCGCCGTGCCAAGAGCGTGTTTAACAATCTGGTGGAGCTGTCAAAACGCGGCAACGCCATCACCGAGCAGAATGTGGACTATGCGCTGTCCTTATGCTTTACTGAGTCAGACGATGCGATCCTTGAGATTGACAAAGATATCATCTGCCGTACCATCAACGGAAAACCGGTGAAGCCGAAAACCGTAGGACAGAAGCAGTATGTAGATACCATCCGAAAGAAGATGATCGTCTTCGGCATCGGACCGGCCGGAACCGGCAAGACGTATCTGGCTATGGCCATGGCGATTTCCGCATTCAAGAACGGCGATGTGAACCGCATCATTTTAACCCGTCCGGCTATTGAGGCGGGAGAGAAACTGGGCTTTCTGCCGGGTGACCTGCAGAGCAAGATCGACCCGTACCTGCGTCCGCTCTATGACGCCCTGTATCAGATCATGGGGGGCGGAAAGTTTCCTGCACAATCAGGAAAAGGGGCTGATTGAGGTGGCACCGCTTGCGTATATGCGCGGACGTACCCTGGATAACGCCTATATCATTCTGGATGAGGCACAGAATACCACGCCGGCTCAGATGAAGATGTTTCTGACCCGTATTGGATTTGGCTCCAAGGTCATCATCACCGGTGATAAGACCCAGAAGGACCTGCCGGGCGGTGCGGTATCCGGCCTGGATGTGGCTATGAGAGTGCTTGGAAAGATTGATGATATCGGCTTTTGCAACCTGACCAGCAATGATGTGGTACGTCATCCGCTGGTTCAGAAGATCGTGCAGGCGTATGATGACTACGAGAAAAAGAATCCGGCCAAACAGCCGGCGAAGGAAAAAACGCACAGATTAAAAGAGTTCAGATATCACAGATAACGGAAACGATAAGACCATAACGATGCCGGGCCGAAAAAATATTGTCTGGCAGAAAGGCGGAATACACTATGACGATTAACATTGAATATGAGACAGACAAGCCTTTGGATGTGGACTATGAAAAGGTCGCAAACGACATCATCCCGGCAGCGCTGGACTATGAGAAATGTCCTTATGAGGCAGAGGTGAACCTGATCCTCACCGACAATGACGCGATTCAGGAAATCAACCGGGATTACCGCCAGATCGACCGTCCGACGGATGTGCTTTCCTTCCCAATGATTGACTTTGAGAAGGAATCCGATTTCAGCCATGTGGAGGAAGCAGTAGAGGATTATTTCAATCCGGAGACCGGAGAACTGATTCTGGGAGATATCATTGTTTCTGTGGAGAAGGTCATTGAGCAGGCAGAAAAGTATGGCCATTCCAGGGAACGGGAGCTGGCCTTCCTGATTGCCCACAGCATGCTGCATCTGTGCGGCTATGACCATATGGAGGACGCGGAACGCGAGGTAATGGAAACCCGACAGAGAGAGATACTGGCAGGAGAGGGCTATCATAGATGAGAAAAAACAAGGGGAAGAAATATGCGTTTGGGATAATGGCAGCATGGTGTCTTGCAGTGGGGGCTGCGGCACTGACCGGCTGCGGAGCAAAAGAAGCAGACAATAAGATTACGGTAGAATCGGCATCGGAAGCGCCGGAGACAAAGCCGATTGAGATTGAAACCGAGGCGCCGGAGACTGAAGCACCGGAGACAGAGGCTGCAGACCCGGATGAGCAGGAGCCAAGAGTGGAGAAAGACGGCATGATCCGCAGCTATCTCACGGGAGAGATGGTGCCGGTCTCCCAGGGCAACCGCCGTCCGTTGGCCATTATGATGAGCAACGACAAGGCTGCTCTGCCGCAGTACGGCATCAACCGGGCCGGAGTGGTTTATGAGGCACCGGTTGAGGCTACCATGAACCGCTATCTGGCGGTCATGGAGGATTACGATGACTTAACCCGCATTGGCTCCGTGCGCAGCTGCCGTACTTACTATGTGTATTTTGCCCGGGAGTTTGACGCCATCTATGCGCATTTCGGACAGAGTACATTTGCAAAGCCATATCTGAAGTTTGTTGATAACATCAACGGTATTGAGGGAGAGGGAAGCACCGCCTATTTCCGCTCCAAGGATAAAAAATCTCCGCACAACGCCTATGCAAGCTTTGGGGGCATTCAGCGCGCGATTGAGAAACTTGGCTACAGCCAGGAGTATGACGCGGACTATGACGGGCATTTCAAGTTTGCGAAGGAAGGCACCCAGGCGGTTATGCACGGGGCGGATGTGCGTGAGGCTTACAAGGTAACACCAGGTTACAAACTGAACAATCCGTGGTTTGAGTATCATGAGGATGATGGACTGTATTACCGTTTCCAGTACGGCGGACCGCATATGGGAAACGAGGGACAGATTGCGGTGAAGAACATCATCATTCAGTACTGTCCGGCGGCTTACTATGCGTCCACAGAGTACCGGAACATTAACGTACAGGCAGACACCTGGGGCTATTACATTTCCAATGGCCAGGTGGAGGATATCACCTGTGAGAAGGACGGAGAATTTGGCGTAACGCACTACTACGATGCGTCCGGTAACGAAATCACCTTAAATCCGGGGAAGACCTGGATCTGCATCTGCACCACCAACGATATGCAGCCGGCGAAAATTGAAGGAAAGTAAATAGCAGGCCCTGCTATGCGGCTGTGAAGACGGCAGTGATATCAAAACTGGATAAATTAAAAAAATAAGCAGATACTATACCTGGAGGGACTTTCCATGAAAAAGTATAGGATCTGTTTATTTTTGTTTCTGGGAGTCAGCCTGGTCTGTTTTCTGATCGGCTTTTTTGTGCAGCGGAGCAGGGAAAACAGCGGAGCCATGGGAACATCGGAAACCGCAATCGAGAGTGAGGCGGCACCGGAGACAGTGACAGAAGACCAGATGGCATCGAACAAGGATCATGTGCAGGCTGTAACAGAAGGGGGAGAAACGTATTATCTGGTAGCAGAAGATGGTGTACTTCTGGTGTTTTTAAAGGACCGGAAAACCATCTGCCTGTATACTCATGTGCCTCTGATGGATTTTCCACTGGCCGAGCGGACAAAACTGCGGGAAGGAATCTGGTTTTCTTCCATGGCGGAGGTGTTTAATTACCTGGAATCCTACACAAGCTGATCAGGCAGGAAATACAGGACTTATACAGGTTTTGTGCAGGATGTAAATTGTGCTTGAAAAGAAAAGGTAAACTGGATAAAATAGAATCCAAATGACTGAGGAAAATTACGGAGGAGAAACGTGAAGAAAAAAGTACTGATCATCGGAGGCGGGGCTTCCGGCCTGATGGCAGCCATCATGGCGGCCCGGGAAGGCGCAGAGGTGACTATTTTAGAGCATATGGACCGGGTGGGAAAGAAGATTTTATCCACGGGAAACGGACGGTGCAATATGACCAATCTGTCTTTGCGGCCAGAGCATTACCGGAGCAGCCAGAAGCTGTTTCCTATGAAGGTGCTGGACCGTTTTTCTGTCTGGGATACGCTGAACTTTTTTGACAGTATCGGCATTGTGACCAAGAACCGGAATGGCTATATTTACCCGAATTCGGACCAGGCGGCTTCCGTGCTGGACGCTCTGCGCTTTGAGACAGAGCATCTGGGTGTTCAGACGGTGCTTTCCTGCCACATCAAAAAGGCATGGAAGATGAAAAATGGCATGTTTACTGTAGAGAGTGACCAGGGCACGTTTAAAGTGGACAGCCTCATTCTGGCGGCTGGTTCCAAGGCAGCTCCGGTGTCCGGTTCCGACGGCAGCGGCTATGACCTGGCAAAATCCTTCGGGCATACCATCATCAAGCCGCTTCCGGCATTAGTACAGTTAAAATGCAAGGGGACGTTCTTTAAACAGCTGGCCGGCGTGCGCTGTGAGGCAGTGGTGCGGCTGATGAGTGACGGAAAAACTCTGGCAGCCGATGAAGGAGAGGTACAGTTGACGGATTATGGCATCTCTGGAATCCCCACCTTTCAGGTGAGCCGTTATGCGGCCTGTGCCCTGGATGAGGGAAGGCAGGTCAGCGCAGTGCTGGATTTCTTCCCCTCCAAAAGCATGGAGGATACCAGAAGCATGTTAAAACAGAGAAAGGCGGCACTGGGTTACCGGCCGTCCGGAGAGTTTTTAAATGGAGTTTTGAATAAGAAGCTGGCTGCGGTATTGTTAAAACAGGCGGGAATTCCAATGAACCTGACCTGTGACCGGTTAAAGGACGCTCAGCTGGATACATTGACCATGCAGCTGAAAAAATTTGAAGTGCCGGTCACTTCTACAAACAGCTTTGAGCAGGCCCAGGTCTGCTGTGGCGGAGTAGATACCAGGGATATTCGCCCGGATACTCTGGAATCCAAACTGGTGAAGGGGTTGTTCCTGGTGGGAGAGCTGACGGATGTAGATGGCATCTGCGGCGGCTATAACCTTCAGTGGGCCTGGAGTACTGGAGCTGTGGCTGGAAGAACGGCAGGGAGAAACTAAATTATGATACGATTAACACAGATCAAGCTTCCGGCAGATCACACGCCGGAGGCACTTACGAAAAAGGCGGCAAAGCTTTTGCGGGTTTCGCCGGAAGAAATAAAAGAGCTTTACATTCGGAAACGTTCTCTGGATGCAAGAAAGAAACCGGAGCTTTTTTACAGCTATACCATTGATGTTTCGGTGAAAAAAGAAGCTGAAATTTTACATAAAGTGAAAAGTCCCCAGGTAAATCTCTGTAAGGAAACGCGCTATCAGTTCCCGGAAGCGGGAGAGGAGCGTATGGGGGAACGCCCGGTCATCATTGGAACCGGCCCGGCGGGACTGTTTTGCGGACTGATGCTGGCGCGGCACGGCTATCGGCCCATTCTTTTAGAGCGGGGAAGTTCTGTGGAGGAACGTCAGAAAAAGGTAAATGCCTTCTGGCAGGGCGGTCCGCTGGATGTCCAGACCAATGTACAGTTTGGCGAGGGCGGAGCGGGCACATTTTCTGATGGAAAGCTGAATACCCTGGTGAAGGACCCCGTGGGGCGCGGAAAGCTGGTCCTGGAGCTTTTTATGGAGTTTGGCGCGGATCCTTCTATCTTATATGATCACAAACCTCATATCGGCACGGATGTACTGGCTGAGGTGGTAAAACATATGCGGGAGGAAATCAATCGTCTTGGCGGAAACGTGCGGTTTGATACTCAGGTGACAGATCTTCTGACAGAGGGCAGCCGGGTATGCGGTGTAAAAAGTTTCGTTTGCAGACCCCGCAGACAGGCAATCCGTTGGAAGAAGAAATCAAAAGCAGTGTGGTGGTGCTGGCCATTGGACACAGTGCGAGAGATACCTTTTCCATGCTGTTAGATCGTCAGATACCTATGGAACAGAAGGCGTTTGCGGTGGGACTGCGTATCCAGCATCCACAGAAGATGATCAATCTTTCCCAGTATGGACGGGAGGATGCCGGCACTCTTGGCGCAGCAAACTACAAGCTGACCAGACAGACAAAAAGCGGACGCGGCGTGTATAGCTTCTGTATGTGCCCGGGCGGCTATGTGGTGAACGCTTCTTCAGAAGAGGGGCGTCTGGCTGTAAATGGCATGAGTTATCATGACCGGGCCGGAGAGAACGCCAACAGCGCTCTGATCGTTACGGTCACGCCGGAGGATTTCCCGGAGAGCGGGCCTTTAAGCGGTGTGGCCTTCCAGCGAAAACTGGAGGAAGCAGCGTACCGGGCTGCGGGCGGAAAGATTCCAGTACAGCTTTACGGAGATTTTTGCAAGAATGCCATTAGTACAAAGCTGGGGGATGTGGTACCGCAGATGCGGGGCGGGTGGGCCTTTGGCGATGTCCGTTCCATTATGCCGGAGCCGCTGAATCTGGCACTGATTGAGGCCATGGAAGGATTCGGACACATGATTCACGGCTTTGACCGTCCGGATGCCGTCTTTGCAGGCATTGAGAGCCGGACATCTTCTCCGGTGCGTATCTGGCGAGATGAGCAGTTTGAGAGCGAGGTGCGGGGACTTTACCCTTGCGGAGAGGGCGCCGGCTATGCGGGAGGCATTACTTCCGCGGCCATGGATGGCGTGAAGGTGGCCGAGGCCATCGCAAGGCGTTACAGCCCGTGCAGGAATGATAAATAAAAGTACGCGGATGCAGCTTCGTGTGGCGGCATTCCGATAAGGAGCAGAATATGAACAGTTTCAGAGATAAACTGAAAGACAAAAAGCGGATCGTCATCAAGATCGGTTCTTCCTCCCTGACCCATGAAAAGACCGGAGAACTGAACCTTTTTAAGATTGAAAAACTGATTCGCGTGATCTGTGATCTGAAGGGAGAAGGAAAGGACGTAGTTCTGGTTTCTTCCGGTGCGATCGCAGCAGGAAGGCAGGCTCTGGGCGGCCAGAAACGTCCTCAGACCATTTCAGAAAAACAGGCTTACGCGGCGGTTGGTCAGGCACGCCTGATGATGGTGTACCAGCGTATCTTTTCTGAGTACAACCATATTGCGGCGCAGGTACTTCTGACGAAGGATACCATGACCAACGAAAATTCCAGGATGAATGCCCAGAATACCTTTGAGGAGCTTTTGCAGCTTGGGGCAGTACCGGTTGTCAATGAGAACGATACGGTTTCCACCCATGAGATCCAGTTCGGTGATAACGACCGGCTTTCTGCCATTGTGGCGGCCCTCATCGGCGCGGATCTTCTGATCCTCATGTCTGATATTGACGGGCTGTATTCCAAGGATCCACATAAGAATCCGGACGCGAGGTTTATCGGTCTGGTGGAAGAAATCACACCGGAGCTTATCGGTATGGGCGGCGGCTCCGGCAGTGATGTGGGGACCGGAGGCATGGCGGCCAAGCTGGCAGCAGCCCGGATTGCCACCGACAGCGGATCCGACATGATCATCTGTAACGCGGATGATGTGAATGTGATTCACGAACTGGTAAACGGGGAAGAGAAGGGAACCCTGTTTCTGGCGCATCCCAACCGGGATTTTGATTTGATGGATTACATTAATACGAAATATGAAATCTAAAAAGAGCAAAGGAGAATGAATATGGATCAGAGCAGTATCGACCGGATTAACACCCTCTATCACAAATCTCAGTCCGTTGGACTGACAGAAGAGGAGAAAGCAGAGCAGGCAAGACTCCGCAAAGAATATGTGGCAGCTATTAAAAATAATATGAGGGCACACTTAAACAACATTTCCATTAAGGAGAAAGACGGCAGTATTACCGATCTGGGCAAAAAATATGGCGGAATCAAAGACACTCAGTCTTAAAAAAGAAATCCGCAGACAGATCCGTACACTGCGGGCAGAACTTTTAAAGCCGGAATCCATTGGCAGGAAAGACATTATGGACCGGAAAATCCGGGAACAGGTGTTAACACTGCTTAACAGGCTGCGGATGGAAGAAAACATCCCGGACACGGTGTATCTTTACGCATCCTTTGGCGGCGAGGCAGATACCTTTGGGCTTATGGATGCGCTGTGGCAGCAGGGCTTATCGGTGGCTCTGCCGCGGGTAGCCGGGGACCGGATGGATTTTTATCTGGTACGTGGCCGGGAAGATTTGATTCCGGGCTTTCAGGATATTCAGGAACCGGCAGGATACTGCGCGAAAGCAGACTGCCCGCAGGCCGTGGTGATCACGCCGGGAACGGCCTTTACCCGGGAAGGCAAACGCATGGGATACGGCGGCGGCTTTTACGACCGTTTTTTCTCGGAGGAGCCGGAGCATAAGCGGGTCGCGGTCTGTTATCCGTTTCAGATATTCCCGGAGCTGCCAACGGAGGAACACGACAGGTGGATGGATGTTGTTCTGACCGGAGAGTGAGATAACAGAACAGTAGAAAATACAGTGAATGCCTGGTTATGGCATAGAAGGAAAGAAAAAAGACGATTCAGGAGGATAACGGCATGGATTTAAGAGTGATCGGTGCCCGCGCGAAGGAAGCGGCATCCTATTTAAACAGTCTTGGCATTACAGAGAAAAATGAAGGCCTGCGGCAGGCGGCCCAGGCGCTTTTGGACGGCGAAGAAGACATTCTGACGGCCAATCAGGAGGATGTGATCCGGGCAGCGGAAAACGGCATGAGCCAGGGGATGATTGACCGTCTGGAGCTGACACCGGACCGGCTGCAGGCCATGGCGAATGGACTTTTGCGGGTTGCAGAGCTTCCGGACCCGGTCAGGAGAAGTGACTTCCATGAAGCCGCGTCCCAATGGTCTTCTGATCGGGGAAAAAACGCGTGCCCCTTGGCGTGGTGGGCATGATCTATGAAGCACGTCCCAATGTGACTTCTGATGCTTTCGGACTCTGCTTTAAAACCGGAAATGCCGTGATCCTAAAAGGGGCGGCAGCGATGCCATTGAGTCCAATAAGGAGATTGTAAAGTGGCTGCAGACCGGGCTTTCCCGCGCAGGACTGCCGGAAGCATCCCTGCAGCTGATCACCGATACTGACCGGGCAGTAACCACAGAATTTATGCGTCTGAATGAGTTTGTGGATGTGCTGATCCCGCGGGGCGGTGCCGGGCTCATCCGCAGCGTGGTACAAAACAGTACGGTGCCGGTGATTGAGACGGGGACAGGAAACTGTCATATTTATGTGGATGAAACAGCAGATTTTGAGATGGCGCTGAACATCATTGAAAATGCCAAAACCCAGCGAATTGGCGTATGCAATGCCTGTGAGTCCCTGGTGGTACATAGAAGCATTGCGGAGGAATTCCTTCCGCTGCTGGCAGCCCGCCTGGCAAAAAAGTCCGTGGAGGTGCGGGCAGATGAAGCCGCAAGAGGCATTGTGCCAGAGTTTACCGAGGCCACAGAAGAAGACTGGGGTACGGAATATCTGGATTACATTCTGTCCTTAAAACTGGTGGATTCCCTGGATGAGGCCATCCGTCATATCAATCGCTATAATACCGGTCATTCTGAGGCCATCATTACCCGTGATTACGATCATGCCCAGGAGTTTTTAAACCGGATTGACGCGGCAGCTGTCTATGTGAATGCTTCCACCCGTTTTACCGATGGCGGGGAATTTGGTTTTGGAGCCGAGATCGGCATCAGCACCCAGAAGCTTCACGCAAGAGGACCAATGGGCTTAAAAGCACTGACCACGACCAAATACATCATCTATGGAAACGGGCAGGTGAGACCATAATGAAGCTTTATATCATTCGTCATGGGGAAACGCCCTGGAATGCGGAGGGACGTCTTCAGGGGCAGACGGATATCCCGTTAAATGAAAATGGAATCCGCCTGGCAAAGATTACCGGAGAGGCGTTAAAGGACGTTCCCTTTGATTTTGCTATTTCCAGCCCGTTGAAGCGGGCCAGACAGACCGCGGAGCTGGTACTGGCGGGACGGCAGATTCCGGTTCTGGAGGATGCCAGAATTGAGGAACTGAGCTTTGGCTCCTGGGAAGGACTGGGCTGTCGCAAGGCAAACTTTGAAATTCCATCGGAGCATTTTCAGGATTTCTACAAAGACCCGTTTCATTTCCAGACGGCGGCGGACGGAGAGACCATTGAACAGCTCTGTGTCCGCACCAAAGCGTTCTGGGATGATCTGGTGAACAATCCTGACTGGCAGGACAAGACTATTCTGATTGCCAGCCATGGCTGTGCCTGCCGGGGAATCCTGCATAATGTGTATGAGGATAAAACCGATTTCTGGCACGGGAAGGTGCCGCCAAACTGTGCGGTAAACATTGTATCTGCAGAGGATGGAAAAGCAGTCCTGGAGGCGGAAGACAAGATTTACTATGATCCGGCCGAATGTGTGGATTTCCGCACGGGAAAGAAAGCGTCCCAGACAGGAAAAGCCGCACAGACCAGATGAGAAAAGAAAACTCAAAAACTGAGGTAAAAGACTGGAATTCGGGGCGTTTTGCTCTTTGCATTCCAGTTTTTTTATGCTATAATTTTTAATTTGTAACGGCATAACGTGAATAATGAGGTAAAGAATGAAAACATACAAACAGAACGAAACACCGGAATTTGAGATGATCCGTGCTGCAGCGCCGGAAGAGGAAGGCGCGCGTCAGTACTATTTTATAGAAGAGGCTAAGATTTTATGGAAACAGCAGTTTGAGAGCATGGTAGACAGCGGGGAGGCCGCAGAGCGCTACGAAGGTTCTCTGTTATCCGAACTTCAGGCAGAGGGCAGATACGGCACGTTCCATATCTCGACATTTGGATGTCAGATGAACGCTCGCGACTCCGAGAAGCTTTGCGGAATCCTGGAGCAGATTGGCTTAAAAGAAGTAGAGTCCGAGAATGCAGACCTGGTGCTTTACAACACCTGTACCGTGCGTGACAATGCTAACCAGAAGGTATATGGCCGTCTTGGCTATCTGCAGACCTTAAAGAAAAAACGCCCGGGCATGATGATTTCCCTGTGCGGCTGCATGATGCAGGAGCCGTCTGTGATCGAGAAGATCCAGAAAAGTTATTCTTACGTAGACCTGATCTTCGGAACCCACAATATCTTTAAACTGGCAGAGCTTTTATGCTGCCGCATGATGAGCGGGAACCGCATGGTCGTAGATATCTGGAAAGATACCGACAAGATTGTGGAGGAACTCCCGGTGGACCGGAAGTATTCCTTCAAGTCCGGTGTCAACATCATGTTTGGCTGCAACAACTTCTGCAGTTACTGCATCGTGCCCTACGTGCGCGGCCGTGAGCGCAGCAGAAAGCCGGAGGATATTGTTGCTGAGATCAAAAAGCTGGTGGCAGACGGCGTGGCAGAGGTCATGCTGCTGGGACAGAATGTAAACTCCTATGGAAAGAATCTGGAGCATCCGATGACCTTTGCAGAGCTTCTGCGTGAGATCAACAAGATTGAGGGACTGGAACGCATCCGCTTTATGACATCCCACCCGAAGGATCTCTCGGATGATCTGATTGAGGCCATGCGGGACTGTGAGAAGGTATGCAATCATCTGCATCTTCCGCTGCAGTCCGGCAGCAGCCGTATCTTAAAGCTGATGAACCGTCATTACGATAAAGAAGGGTACCTGGCTCTGGTGGACAAGCTGCGCGCGGCCATTCCGGATATCGCTCTGACTACGGATATCATTGTGGGCTTCCCGGGGGAGACTGAGGAGGACTTTGAGGAGACCATGGATGTGGTGCGCCGTGTCCGCTACGACAGCGCCTTCACTTTTATCTACTCCAAGCGTACCGGAACCCCGGCAGCTGCCATGGAGCAGGTACCGGAAGAGGTTGTAAAAGAGCGTTTTGACCGCCTGCTAAAGGAAGTTCAGAAGATTTCCTCTGAGGTCTGCGGACGTGACCTTCATACTACTCAGAAAGTCCTGGTGGAGACTCTGGACGATCACAAGGAAGGCTATGTGACGGGACGCTTAAGCAACAACACTGTGGTACATTTCCCGGGAGACGAGAGCCTCATTGGAAAGATCGTGGATGTATGGCTGGAGGAGTCCAAAGGATTTTACTACATGGGAAAGCAAGTGGAAGGACAGGAGAATTAAATCGTGGCTGGATTATCACCAATGATGGCCCAATACATGGAGACCAAAAAACAATATAGTGACTGTATTTTATTTTATCGACTGGGTGACTTTTATGAGATGTTCTTTGACGACGCGCTGACTGCGTCTAAGGAGCTGGAAATCACCCTGACGGGAAAGGAATGCGGACTGGAGGAACGCGCACCCATGTGTGGCGTTCCTTATCATGCTGTGGACAGCTATTTAAGCCGTCTGGTGCAGAAGGGATACAAGGTTGCCATCGCAGAGCAGATGGAGGATCCGAAGCTGGCAAAGGGGCTGGTAAAGCGTGAAGTCATCCGTGTGGTAACCCCGGGTACCATCACCAGCGCCCAGGCCCTGGATGAGACCAAGAACAACTATCTGATGGGCATTGTCTATCTGGCGGACCGGATGGGCGTTTCCGTGGCAGATATCACCACCGGAGATTTCCTGGTAACGGAGATCTCCACGGACCGTGCCCTGTTTGACGAGATTAATAAATTTTCTCCGGCGGAGGTCATCTGCAACGATGCCTTTTCCATGTCCGGAATTAGCCTGGAGGACTTAAAAGACCGGTATCATTTTACAGTGTCTACCCTGGATTCCCGCTTCTTCCAGGATGAGAGCTGCCGTAAGGTGCTGCGGGAGCATTTTAAGGTGGGAAGCCTCGAGGGACTGGGGCTTGGCGATTATGACTGCGGCGTGATCGCGGCAGGCGCCGTGCTGCAGTATCTGTATGAGACCCAGAAGAGCACCCTGGATCATTTAACGACCATTGTGCCTTACGCTACCGGCAACTACATGATACTGGATTCCTCTACCAGAAGAAACCTGGAACTTTTAGAGACCATGCGGGAGAAGCAGAAGCGCGGAAGCCTCTTGTGGGTGCTGGATAAAACCCGCACGGCCATGGGTGCCAGACTCCTTCGTACCTGGATTGAGCAGCCGCTGATTTCCAAAGAAGCAATCTTAAAGCGCCAGAATGCGATTGAAGAACTGAATTTTAATTACATAAGCCGGGAAGAACTGGGTGAGTATCTGAATCCGGTTTACGACCTGGAACGTCTGATCGGCCGTATCAGCTACAAGACGGCAAATCCGAGGGATCTGCTGGCATTCCGCAATTCCATTGCCATGGTGCCGCATATCAAACGGCTTTTAGGAGAGTTTACGTCTGACGCTTTAAAAGAACTGGCGGAGGATCTGGATCCATTAGAAGACCTGAATGACCTGATTACCCGTGCCATTGTCGAGGAACCGCCCATCACCGTCCGGGAAGGCGGCATGATCAAAGACGGTTACAACGAGGAAGCAGACCGTCTGCGTCATGCAAAGACGGAAGGAAAGACCTGGCTGGCTGAGCTGGAGGCGAGAGAGCGCGACAGCACTGGCATCAAGAACCTGAAAGTCAAATACAACAAGGTGTTTGGCTATTACTTTGAGGTGACGAACTCCTTTAAGGATCTGGTTCCGGAGTATTTTATCCGCAAACAGACCTTAACCAACGCAGAGCGCTACACCACCGATGACCTGAAAAACCTGGAGGATGTGATTCTTGGAGCAGAAGACAAGCTCTTTTCCCTGGAGTATGACCTGTTCTGTGAGGTGCGCGATGCTATTGCGGCAGAGGTCGTGCGGATTCAGAAGACGGCCCGCGCCATTGCGGCTATCGATGTGTTTGCATCCCTGTCTACTGTGGCCACCCGCAACAATTATGTGAAGCCGCAGATCAATGAGAAGGGCACCATCCAGATCAAGGGCGGCCGTCACCCGGTGGTTGAGAAAATGATGCGGGATGATATGTTCGTGGCTAACGATACGATTCTGGACAATTCCAAGAACCGCATTTCCATCATCACCGGACCGAACATGGCCGGTAAATCCACCTACATGCGCCAGACGGCTCTAATCGTGTTGATGGCGCAGATTGGAAGTTTTGTCCCGGCGGACCAGGCCAACATCGGCATCTGCGACCGCATCTTTACCCGTGTGGGTGCATCCGATGACCTGGCGAGCGGTCAGAGTACCTTTATGGTGGAGATGACGGAGGTAGCCAATATCCTCAGAAATGCCACCAGAAACAGTCTGCTGATCCTCGATGAGATCGGCCGCGGCACCAGCACCTTTGACGGACTGAGCATTGCCTGGGCAGTGGTGGAGCATATCAGCAACACCCGCCTTCTGGGCGCAAAGACACTGTTTGCTACTCACTATCACGAGCTGACGGAATTAGAGGGACTGATGAACGGTGTCACAAACTACTGCATTGCCGTGAAGGAGCAGGGGGATGATATCGTTTTCTTAAGAAAGATCGTAAAAGGCGGCGCGGATAAAAGCTACGGTATCCAGGTAGCAAAGCTGGCCGGAGTGCCGGATTCTGTCATCAACCGCGCGAAAGAACTGGTGGAGCAGCTGGTGGATTCTGACCTGACAGCAAGAACCCGCGAGATCGCGGAGGGCATCGCGCCTGCAGGCCACAAGCCGGTGCCAAAGCCGGACGATGTGGAGATGAGCCAGCTCACCCTGTTCGACACGGTGCGCGAGGATGACATTATTGAAGAATTGAAGAATCTGGAGCTGGGCAACATGACGCCGATCGACGCGTTAAATACCCTGTACCGGATGCAGATGAAGCTAAAGAACCGCTGGAGCGGGGACGAAAAATAAAGATTAAAGTGGGAGGTGCAGCATGCCGAACATTCATGTACTGGATCAGAATACCATCAACAAGATCGCGGCCGGCGAGGTCATTGAGCGGCCGGCCTCGGTGGTGAAGGAGCTTCTGGAAAATGCCATCGACGCGAAAGCCACTGCGGTCACGGTGGAAATCCGGGAGGGAGGAATTTCTTTTATCCGGGTGACAGACAACGGCTGCGGAATTGAAAAAGAAGAGATTCCACTGGCATTTCTGCGCCATTCCACCAGTAAGATTCAGTCCGTAGAGGATTTATTTACAGTATCTTCTCTGGGCTTTCGCGGTGAGGCACTTTCCAGTATTGCCGCAGTGGGACAGGTGGAGCTGATCACCAAGACAAGCCGTTCCTTAACCGGAAACCGCTATCAGATCGAGGGCGGTCAGGAGCGGGGCATGGAAGAAATCGGTGCGCCGGATGGAACTACCTTTATTGTGCGGAATCTTTTTTACAACACGCCGGTGCGCCGGAAGTTTTTAAAGACTCCCATGACGGAAGGGGCCCATGTGGCAGATCTGGTGGAGAAGATTGCCCTGTCCCATCCGGAAATTTCCATCCGGTTTATCCAGAACAATCAGAATAAGCTGCACACTTCCGGCAACCATAATTTAAAAGATATCATTTATACGGTTTACGGGCGGGAGATTACGGCCAACCTGATCCCAGTGTCTGTTACCGGAGAAGCCTTCAGAGTAGAAGGCTTTATTGGGAAGCCGGTTATCGCCCGGAGTAACCGGAATTTTGAAAATTACTATATTAATGGAAGATATATCAAGAGCAACATCATCAACAAGGCCATTGAGGAGGCGTACAAGCCCTTCATGATGCAGCACAAGTATCCGTTTACGATGCTGCATTTTAAGATTGAGCCGGAGTTTCTGGATGTGAATGTCCATCCAACGAAGATGGAGCTGCGTTTCCAGAATGGCGAGAATGTGTTCCGCATGGTGCGGGATACGGTAGCCGAGGCACTGCGCCACAAAGAACTGATTCCCAAGGTTGAGCTGGTGGAGGAGGAACGGGCACGAAAATCCGTGCCGGAAAAGCGGATCCCGATCCCAGAACCATTCGAACAAAACCGCATGATGCAGAATCGTGCGGAGCAGTCCGAACAGAAGCGGCAGCAGGATAGCGCCGGTTTGTTTGACCCGAAGCGGTTAGCAGCAGGCGGCGCAGATGATTTTGTGCTGCGGGAGATGCCAGAAGAATACCGGATGAAAACCCGGCCGGGGGAGCAGCCTGCATTAAAGGCCACCTCCCAGATCCGCAGTGAACGAACGGGACTTTTGCGCACCGAGCAGCGTGTTGAGGCATTGCAGCGGGAAGAAGAGCTGAAAAACAGCCAGGAGGTAGAACGAGCAGCCGATGGAAACGGTTATCGTGTCAACGAGGCGCTGACAGCGCTGTTAAAGCAGGAACCGGGAGTAGAAGCGGCAGGAATCCAGTCAGAAGTGGAAACACAGGCAGGAACAGGAATCACGCCTGAGGCAGAAGCGCCGCTAGCTGAGATGTCAGAACTGCCAGAAGCAGAAGGGCAGATGGACCTCTTCGAGGAAAAAGCTCTTAGAGCCCCAGTCCCGCAGCCGCCACAAACTGATCGGCCAGCTCTTTGCCACCTACTGGCTGGTGGAATTCAAAGACCAGCTTTACATCATTGACCAGCATGC
>ENA-OQHL01000976-OQHL01000976.1-human-gut-metagenome-genome-assembly--contig:-NODE-976-length-16494-cov-4.083583_pt1 | contig 16494 bp, 17 predicted proteins | sample MGYA00242565_ERZ504723 | MGnify/ENA primary metagenome ERZ504723 (study PRJEB26092, sample SAMD00036211) | human gut metagenome | host: Homo sapiens | study: EMG produced TPA metagenomics assembly of... | reverse complement strand
GTAACAAATGGGAAGACCCCGGATGGATATTATGTAAATAAGCGGGGCGTACTCGAAATTGACGGACGTGAGGTAACGCACTGTGAAGAATGCATGTACATTGCAAGCAGCATCAATGTTCCGGATAAAAATCATGTGGATTTAAGTAAATATAACGATTGGGAAATCGGCATCGGTCATTGTTGGTCAATGACAGCATATCCGTTTGGAAAACTCGTATATAACCATGTTACTGGAATGGATAGAGAACAGGGTGGCATCGACTCCAACATTGTAAGCCATAATGATTTCGGCGTTTGCGCGGTAGGGAACGCAGAAAATTCGTATAAGCACACGAAAAAATAAATAGATTTTAAAGCAGCGGGAGGAATCCTGCTGCTTTTTTTGTGCTGATAGAAAAACACCAGATTTTCACGAGACAAAGGAAGATACGCATGAATTTCGCCAAAAACACGATTTACACAACATATGCATGGTACTCTTTTACCCTCAAACCAGATGTCAAATATCTACAAAATAGAAGTGTAATCCCCCATAACCGTAAAGGTGCGACAGCCTTTGCGGTTTTTCTTTTGTCGCTTTTTGTCAGCGGGCAGGACAAGCCTGCTTCTGGCGTTAGGTGTCGTTCCCCACCTGTCAGTCTGAATTTTCACTCAAAAAATTCAGATTGGAGGTAAAGGACGTGGCGTACAATCACGGACGGGAAGAAAGGAAATGGCGGCTCTGGAAAGAAGCCGAGGAAAAGATTTTAAGGAAGTATGGTGTTGATGAAAGCACGATTGAAGAAATCCGCATTTACGACAGGGCGGAGTTTAATTCCAACAGGCGGTTTTACCGCTACATGAATGATGTTGCGGAGTATCTGGAAGAAATGGCGGATACCGAGCCGCAGGCGGAGGTACATTCCGTTGAAGATTTGTTAAACGAAATCGACAGCGAAGCACTGTATCGGGCATTGCTCAAGGATTTCGCTTTTATTTTTGGTAGTCTGCATTTTTAAGTCTCTAAAATGTCGATAAAAAACCTGAAAAACCCAAAAACAGTATAGAATAATTGGAATAATTGTGCTATATATAGAAAATAAAATTTGAATAGATACAAGATATAGATGCGAATATAGAGTTTGAATAATTTTTAAAAGCTCGCAAAGCCTAGTAAAATGGGCATTTGCGAGCTTGCTTTTTTGCCTTGTGGTACTAAAATGGTACTAAAGTGAGCTGTGCAGGAATAGTTTCATTTACGCCTGAGGCCATGTTATTTTCCACTCAAAATATTCATTAGGAGAAATCTCTTCATTATTTAATTTCGTTTTCATTTCACACCATTCCGAAAGGAAATCATTTACCAATCCTTATTCAAAAGTTAATGCGAGAACTGTACTTCAGCGATATCGATAAGTTGCAGAGAAGCCTTGATGAAATCAAAAGTTTATTCGGGGAGGTGCTGGAAACATGGCGATTACAAAGATCCTGAATATTAAGGAATCAAAAGGCAGAAAACCGGCATCGCATTTGAAAAATGCTTTGCAATATATCCAAAATCCAGACAAGACAGAAGAATGTGTTTTGGTGGGCAGTATCAACTGCCTGCCGGATACAGCATTTGAGCAAATGGTAGAAACAAAGAATATATTTCACAAGACAGGTAACAGACAGGGATATCATGTGATTATTTCTTTTTCGCCCGAGGAGAGGGTTTCGGCAGAACAGGTGATGTACGTGCTGGAACATTTTGCGAAGGATGTACTCGGGGATGATTATGAAGCTGTATTTACAGTTCATACAGACAGGGAACACATGCATGGTCATTTAATATGGAACAGTGTAAGTGTAACAACCGGGAAAAAGTATAATTCGCCGAAAGGAAACTGGAAGAATCATTTGCAACCGATTACCAATAAGTATTGCAAAGAGCTTGGACTTGGTATTATACCTGCGGAATATAGTAAAAACCCAAAGAACATCAGCAGAGATAAATGGGAAAAAGAAATGTCAATTCGTATGCAGATTATCATGTCAGTACTGATGAGGAGAAGGTACGAGTGGTAGGTGTTAATGGAAACGATGATGTACTGGCAGTATATGAGAAACTTAATAGCTTCTTTAAGCAAATTGGCCACGAAGCTGATTTTGACAGGCTTTATGAGGAATCAAAGCGTTTAGTAGATGTTGTTAAAAAGAATGTTGTGGCAGATAAGGCAGAAAAGGTAGCAAGAGAACTTTTGGCTTGTGGTCCATATAAGTACCTGAAAACATCAGTGAAAGCAAATGCTTTTAAGTTCGATTTAAGTGATGCTAGTGGTAATTTGAAACTATTTATGAGTGTGCTGGATAAATTGGGTGTGAAACTTGATGGGGATCAACTGTACGAGGAGTATCAGAAGATTTATGAGGAGACTGTCAGCAAGAATGATGTGCATGAAAAGGAACAGGAAAAGCAGTGGAATATAGGTAAAGGGAGATAGTTCCTCTGTCTATTTCATGAACTATTATGACGGTTTTGGATTACATTATTGAAGAGAAAGAAGAGGTACAAAAAGCAATCCATAGAAAAATAGACATACTTAGTAATACTCTATGTTTCGAGAACGCTGACTTGAAATTTTAAATTCCAGTGCAGTGGTAAATTCCACCGGACATTAAAATTCCTTGATTTTATTGAATTATAATGAGCAAAATCTTTTGTATTTTGAAAAAGATGACGAAAAGATTTTTGTTATTGTGGAAGTTATGAAAGGGCAGCAGACACCATACTATTATGAAGGTGATGGACAACTCATTGCATTTATGCGTATAGGAAATGAAAGTGTTCCGGCAACTCCTTCACAGCTAAGAGAATTGGTGCTTCGTGGCAGCGGTGAAAGTTACGATAGTCTGAAATCAAGATATGATTTTGATAATATGTCCTTTACAAAATTAAAATCAGTATATAAACAGAGAACGGGGAATATATTTGAAGATACAGATTATGAATCTTTCGGACTGATTGATGAAAAAGGAAATCTAACGAATGCTGGAGCACTTCTGGCAGATGAATCACCGGTACGTCATTCCAGATTGTTTTGTACAAGATGGAATGGACTTACTAAAGCCTCAGGAATAGTGGATGCACTTGATGATAAGGAATATACTGGTAGCCTTGTCACATTGTTGCAGGCAGGAACTGATTTTGTGAGAAATAATTCCAAGAAAGCATGGCGTAAGGTTGGTGACGGAAGAATTGAAATGCCTGATTATCCGGATAGAGCAGTGCTTGAAGGTGTAGTAAATGCATTGATTCATAGAAACTATATGGAGATAGGTAGTGAAGTCCATATAGATATGTTTGATGATAGAATTGAAATATATTCACCTGGCGGAATGGTAAGTGGGATATCTCTAGAAGGAAAAGATTTGTTGAAAATCCCGTCAAAGCGAAGAAATCCGATATTAGCTGATATATTCAGCCGTTTAAAATATATGGAGCGTAGAGGTAGTGGATTTAAGAAGATATTGGCAGATTATGAGGGACAAGTAGAATTTGATGAAACCAAGATGCCGGTCTTTGAGGCAGATAATGATGATTTTACATTGACTTTGTATAATTTGAATTATGGTTCTAATTATGCAATACATGCAAACGAAGAGAAAATTCAAGGTGATACCCAAGATGATACTCAAGGTGATACCCAAGATGATACTGAAGAAAAAATCATCAAAATGATAAAGGATAATCCGCAAGTATCAACGGCAGATATGGCAAAGGAATTGAAAATTGGAATTGCAACAGTAAAACGAAAAATCAAAAAAATGTCTAATGTATCATATGTCGGAAGTGGTTACAGTGGACACTGGGAGATTAACGGATAGAAAGTGCATTATATTTGTAATCCTGTGGGGAAAACGTAACTATTCCCTTAGTTTTTTGGGAAATTGTGAACCCTTAAAGGCTCTTAAAAACCTTTAAAAAATCGAAAAAACCCTTATTTTATGCGGTTTTCTCCTTAAAAGTTTTTAAAATAGCGTAATTGCTGACTAAGGAACCAAAACGTAACTGAACCGCATTTTTACACTGACTAAGGAACTGAATAAAAAATGTTAAAAAGTCCGAAAAACATGTTTAAATCGTAAGCGCTTAAATTCTGGGTAACTTTTCACCAGATAGTTTGTAGTTCATAATGATGATAGTAAATAGATTTTTACTCCACTCCGCTGATAGGCGATAAAAATTCACTACACATGGAGGTTTCATTATGACTGGTAAACGTGCCCCAGGGCGTTCCTTAGATGAATGGATGGAACTGGTAACTGAGTGTCGGCAAAGCGGCCTGACGGATGCAGCATGGTGCAATGAACGCGGGATTTCTTCAAGCTGTTTTTACAATGCAGTTTCCCGTCTTCGTAAGAAAGCCTGCCAGGTACCAGATCCGGTTAGAAAAGCCAGCAATTTTGATCTTACATCCCATAAACAGGATGTGGTCCAGATCGCCATAGAGCCGAAGAATTCTCCAGTAGAGATGTTTCCGAATACGGAAAATAGTTCTATGTACTTTGACAATTCACATACGATTGAAATTGAAACAAAAGGACTGTTGATTGTCCGGCGGCACACTGTGGTAGGCGCAAACCGCATATTATTTTTCCGCGAATCGCCTGCCCGATCATGCCGTGCCGGGAATTGCCGCACGTTTTTCCCGGCTTGGCGGTACATTGTCGTAGCCTTGTTTGAGGAGCAGCGTTGCTGCTTTTGAAACAAGGCTATGACCTCAAAGTCATAGCGTAAACGCTCCATAGGTTCTTTCCGGGCTTAGTTGACTTTATTGCAACGAATTAATATAATATAACCATCGGAGGATGGTTATGGATTTTATTGTCAAAGATCTGGATAGCAATTATAGATTAGATGCATTTCGTAATAAAGCAGATAAAATTATTTTTGAAATATCAAGTGCAATATCAACGGCTAATTGTCCTTATTGTGGAAAAGAATCTAAAAGAATTCATTCTAGATATCAAAGAGAAGTACAGGATCTTCCCATACAAGGAAAGAAGGTTGTTTTACTTGTTTTAACAAGAAAGTTCTTTTGTGATAATAATACGTGTTGCAAACAGACATTTTCTGAACGGCATCCATTTGTTGATGCAAATGGAAAGAGAACCAAACGTTTAGAAAAAAATATTTTATTTACCTCGAGCCAGCTGAGTTCAATCAATGCTTCAAAAGTCTTGAAAAATAGTAATGTCGATATATCTAAAAGCAGTATCTGCGTTCTGCTTAAAAAAAAAATGCCATCGATTGTTGATAACTTGTCCGTGAGAAAAGTTTGTGTGGATGACTTTGCAATTAGAAAAAGATTTTCTTACGGAACGGTAATGGTTGATTTAGAGACGCATAGAATAATTGATTTGATTCCGACAAGAAATACAGAGGAAGTAAGAGCATGGCTTGCTACATACCCAAATATTGAAGTGATTTCAAGAGATGGTGCTCAGATTTATGCTAATGCTTCTGAAAAATCCCATCCCGGTATAGTGCAGGTAAGTGACAGATTTCACATGATAAAAGGCCTCACGGAGGCAATGACAAAATATATAATCAGAGAGTTTCCGGCTCGACTTGAAATACCAGCAGTCAGTACAAATAGCGAAGAACATGTGAAACTTATTAATCAACGGAATCATGTTGACAGAGTTCGATTTGCACAAACAAAGAAAGCTGAAGGGATGACGGTAAATGAAATTGCATTGCTATTACATTCTTCTGTAAAGACAATTCAAAAGTATTTGAAACTCGATACAGATAAAATCGAGGATAAAGTTATTGCGAGGGAGGCTAATCACCGGCTTGCATTACAACAAAAACAAGAAGAGGTAAATACCGCAAGAAAAATGGCTTGCGATGGTATTCCTATTGAGCAAATTGCTAAAGAGATGCATCATACATTTAAAACGATTCAAAACTATTTGAATCCCAGTTACTCTGTAGAAAACAAGCATTACCATGCACGTATTCCAGGAAAGTTGGCACCCTATGAAGCTGAAGTCATTAAGTTGCGGTGCGAAGGCATGACATACCCCTGTATACACAAAATAATCAGCGAAAAAGGGTATGAGGGATCAGTTGCTTCTTTAAGAATGTTTATTCAAAAAGAAAGAATTCGTTGCGTGTCTTCTCAAAAAGAAGAAGCTTGTTCTGATTACCAGCCGAAGGAATACGTACAACGCCGATCACTAACGCAATTAATATATAAAGGGTTGGGCGATGTGAAAACAATCAGTCAAGAACAGTATGAACAAGTTTTAAAATTATACCCAATGATTGCCGATCTTTATGTGACCATAAAGGAATTTTATGAAATTATATATTCAAAGCATGAAGAAAAGCTTGACGCATGGCTTGTTAAACTGGAAAAATTTTAATATTCCTGAGTTGCAAACATATGTGAATGGTATAAGACAAGATATTGTTGCTGTAAAAAATGGAATTGCCATGCAATATAATAATGGTTTGGCAGAGGGAAGCGTTAATAAACTCAAAAGTAATAAAACGTATTATGTATGGCAGAAATAGTTTTGAATTATTGAAAGCAAAGGTACTACTTCATGAGCAAATTTTGCTGCTGAAATCAACTAAGTGTGGAAAAAACCGCTCCATAGCAAGTACCTTGCCAACCAAAAGCCGCTTTCGCGGCTTCGCTTAATTGTTCTTCTTTGGTTTTCAAATGTTCTCTGGTAGTTTTTCCGGCCACGGAAGCAGATCATCCAAGAAAGATCGGTCTGTATCATCCATGTGCTTTGGAATCTCTGTCAGAAGATATTCAAAGTACTCGTATGGTTTTAAGTTATTCGCTTTTGCTGTTTCTGCGATGCTGTAAATAATCGCGGATGATTTTGCACCATTGATGGTGTCGATCATCTGCCAGTTCTTACGGTTATGTTCTATAGAGCATAACCGTAAGAACTGGCTCTTCTGTGATACTCCTAACGGAGCACAGGCCAGTGCCATTGTATACTCAATGGTAGAAATGGCAAAGGCGAATGGAGTAAATGTCTATCACTATCTTACCTATCTGCTTGAGAAAATGCCTACAGATAGGATGAGTGATGAGGAATTGGAACTTCTGGCACCATGGAATGAAAATGTCAAAGCGGAAATACAACGCCGTATAAATGATACAAATCAATCAGATGTGAATTGTCAAAGTGCTCCGGCTACTGAAAAGTAGCCGGGTAATTTTTACTATGGCTGAAATTTAAGCGCTTACCGTTGTTCTTTTACATTGTGAGTGTAGAAGGGCAATCCTTTTACAGAATAATTATCATAATCTGGATAAGCTATACTATATCAGGAGAAGATGAATTAGTAGATATGGATGAAGACGATATTGTTACATTCGATGAGAATACTTTTTAGGATGTAGTACATCACAAATCAGAATGATCCGTGATGAGATTGCCTGCTATTGTTTTAATTATTTTCATTTGCCGAATTCTATATTGTAAATGTTGTAAAAATGTTTGATTAACACTCATAATAGGGTACAATACAATTAGCTAAATAAAATACTGCACTGATGATGCGAGAAATGATGAAAAAATGGCAAGGGATACATTGTTTTCCGTTGAATCAAAAAATGTTGAATACAAAATCACTTTACCAGATAAAAGCGAAAAGTACATGAAAACTATTGTAGCTTTTGCTAATACTCAGGGTGGAAAGCTGATTGTAGGTATAGATGATAAAACACACGAGATTGTTGGCGTGGAAAATGAGATATTATTTCAGGTAATGGATGGAATTGCCAATTTTAATGCTGCGAAAGAATATGGACTTTTAGAACCAAAATTTCAAGAATTCAATAACATATTTCGGGTAGAATTGTTCCGTGATTCTTTACCGATGACCTTAGAAAACAAAAACATCGGAGAAGCATCGGAGAAGCATCGGAGAAGCATCGGAGAAACATCGGAGAAACATCGGAGAAACAAGAGACAGTTGATTTTAACAGTACGCAGCTGGAAATATTAAATTGCTTATGGAGAACAATCGGTTATCAGCGGTAAAATTAGCAGAAAAGATTGGCGTTGCTAGTCGAAATATAGAAAACAATATTAAGAAATTAAAAGAATTTGACCTTTACCTTTCCTCTTTGCGATTGTTAAAATGTAAGCACAAAGAAAGTATACTCCTTCGCCGCAAGGCGGAGGATTTTTCTGTAATGAGGACAGGCAAATGAAGAAAACGGGATTTTATATTATCAAAGATAAATTCTTTGAAGATATACCAGATCCGTATCTCAAAGAAAATAAGGCAGGAAACAGACCGCATTATTATTGTTTTAAAGATGCGAGTATCGGGATATACTGGATGACAGCCGGGAGAGTGCATTTCTGATACAGGATATGTTTCCGATTACAGAGGAATACATAGAACGAGAATATACAATCGCTGGAAATCATCTGATGCTGACGAGTGAGCACACCGCCAGAGAGATCGAGCAGAAAGCAAGAAAAGTTATGGGGATGTTGAAGCGTGGTGTCAAGTTCACGCCAATGCAGCCGGATGTCATGACAATATTGGAGAAACAATATATGGATACTACAAAAAGAAAAGGAACGATCAGTGTTACAATTACATACATCTGCTGGGGATTACTCACCGTATTTTGGAATCTTCTTGCAGAGGTAAATTCCGCTTATGTACTGGCCCAGAGAGTGGTCTGGTCCATGATTTTTATGTTTGGACATCTGACCGTGACCGGGCGGATGGGAGATATCAGAAAGATCTTTCATGATAAAAAGATAGTGTTCTGCTGCATGGTCAGTGGTGTGCTGGTGTGTATTAACTGGGGCGTATATATTTTCGCCATCAATTCGGGACATGTGCTGGATGCCAGCCTGGGATATTTTCTGGAGCCGATTTTTGTCACAGGCATCGGCGTGTTTTTCTTTCATGAAAGGATGAGCCGGTTAGAGCAGATGACGGCACTGTTTTCCCTGATTGGAGTGGGGTATCTGATTGGTGTGTACCGGATGGTTCCGGTTATGGCTATGGTGATCGGGTTGAGCTTTGCTTTTTACGGAGCTGTGAAAAAGAGTGTGCATTTAGATGCAGGACTTTCCCTGTTTGCGGAAACGTTGTTTGTGACGCCGATCGCGCTTCTTTTCTGTATTTACAGCGAAATGAATGGTCATGGAAGCCTGGGAGTCTTTCATGGAATGCAGTTTCTGCTTTTTCCAATAGCAGGAGTGATTACTTCTGTGCCGCTTTTGTTATTTAACAGGGGTGTCCGCATGATTCCTTATTATTTAACGGGGATTTTGATGTATGTGAATCCTACGATTCAGTTTCTTATGGGACTCTTTTATTTCCATGAATCGCTGGAGGTTCACCGCCTGATCGCGTTTTGCTTTATCTGGGTGGGCGTCGGATTTACGGTATGGCATAATGTAAAAGAAATGAAGAAATAAGATAAAACGGGAGATATGTTATGAACGAAAATTACAATCCATTAGACAAAGAATTAAACAGCCTGGTACAGGTTATTGCCCGTCTTCGCGCGGAGGACGGATGCCCCTGGGACCGGGAGCAGACCCATGGTTCCCTGAAAGCAGCCTGTGTGGAGGAGGCTGCGGAGGTGGTTGGCGGCATCAACATTCTGGAGCAGACGGGAAATGCAGAGAACTTAAAAGAAGAGCTGGGCGACCTGCTTTTGCAGGTGGTCATGCATGCGCAGATTGCAAAGGAAGAAGGCTTATTTACGCTGGAGGATGTCATGCGTGGAATCACGGATAAAATGATTCGCCGGCACCCGCATGTGTTTGGTACCACAGCGGTTTCCGGCTCGGATGAAGTTCTGGTGAACTGGGCTGAAATCAAGAAACAGGAAAAAGAGGGAAAAGAGTGGATGGAAAGCTATTTGCCCGGCGCGTTTGATGAGGCAGAAGAACTGATCGGAGCGGTAAGAAAACGAAAAGGGTTTCAGTAATTATAGTGCTTTTTTGTTTTTCCAGGGCCACCCTGTGTTGTAGCCATGCTCCTGCCAGTAAGCATCATCGACTGTGCTCATTTTCTTGTGCTTATGCAGAAAACGATAGAGGGTGAACTCGCACCATACTTTCGGCGACGGAGTCAGGTGTCTGGCACAGTGCCGGACATTCCGGGCGGTACGTGTTACCTTACGTTGAATGGATTTCCGGAAAGATTCCGGCAGATCATTCCAGGTGTAATCCCATACGCTTTGGGAAATACAGTGGGTTCTCGCAAATCCTAGGTTTTCTGTACTGTCTTTGATATCGCGGACGGTGGAACGCATACCGCCGCCTGCAGCTGTGTTAATGATGACTGCCTGCTTTTTCATGAAGGAAAGATCAGGGCGGTGAACCATCCAGCGGTATGCGAGGTGGTCAAGCAGGGATTTCATCTGTCCAGGAACATGATATACATAAGTGGGCGCACAGAACAGAATCAGCCCGGACTGTTCGATAGCCTTAAGGATGGGCGCCATGGCGGCAGCACCTCCGCAGGCCTGCTCTTTTCCAAGGATGCAGGCGCGGCATCCGGTACAGATGTGAGGCATGTCATCCGGGAGAAAGAAGGAAAAACAGGTTCCATCTTCCAGGAGTTCTTTGATGAGCATCTGTGCGATCTGGTAAGTGCTTGATCTGATTTTTCGGCCGGAAGCGTAAATTACCGTGATATTCATAGGCAGCTCCTCTAAAAGCAGATATAGATTCCGGGGCAGGAAATGCAGTGCCCCGGTACCTGTATTATAATAATGGAATGGCCGTCTGTCGAGAAAAATGTCTGAATTACGCCATTCTTACGCTTTTCTAAAAATTATATACTTGACATTTCTCAGTTCCATTGCTATCATTGCTTTAAACCATTGAAGAGGAAGTTGTACCATATAAGCAGTCTCACAGAGAGTCCGGGGTGGTGGAATCCGGGCAGAGTGTCATGGTAAGTGGGCCTCAGAGGGCAAGGTGAAAAAGAATGGTCAGGAAAACAGACCAGACTTTAGTAGCTACGACGCAACGGTCAGCGTTAACGGACCAGGAATGTAATGGCATTCTGCAAAGAGTGGGTGCTTGGCACCAAACAAGGTGGTACCGCAGGTATATAACAGCCTGTCCTTGAACGTAGTTCAGGGGCGGGCTTTTTTGTTGCATAGGGAACAAGAGAAAGGAAGGAAAAAGGTATGAGTGAGGAGAGAAAACTTCAGTTTCGGGGCGGAATCGGGATGTCGCTGATTCCAGTGGCAATTTATGTGTTCTTCTGTATGGTGCTTTTTATTGGATTTAAGGCGTTCAATATGGAGGCGCTTGCAGTAGGCGGTTTTCTGGCACTTCTGATCGGCGGCGTTTTTTGTAGCAGCTACAGTGATTTCTGGGAGAGTGCCATCAAGGGTATTTCCTCAATCACATCCGTATCGGTTGTTGTGATTTTGTTACTGGTCGGCATGTTCAGCGCGCTGATTAAACTGTGTGGTCTTTCTGGTGGTTTTGTGTGGATCGCGAATGCGGTTGGCATGAAGGGCGGCATCTTTGTTGCATTTACGTTTATTGCCACCTGCATTGTTTCTACGGCGACCGGTTCCTCGATCGGAACTATGTTTATCGCGTTTCCAATCTTTTATCCGGCGGGCATTATGCTGGGCGCGAATGAGATGATGATGGCAGGCTGTATTGTGTCTGGCGCAATTTTCGGTGATAATCTGGCTCCGATATCAGATACGACCATTGCTTCCGCATCGACTCAGCAGTTTAAAAACGGAAAGCCGGCAGACATCGGCGGTGTTGTTTCCAGCCGTATTAAATATTCCGCAGTGGCGGGCCTGATCACGATTGTGATCTTTGCGGTCTTCGGCGGCATGGGCGGTGTATATGAGGGCGGTTCCATTGACGCGGCAGCCAATCCGGTTTCTCTGGTGATGCTGATCCCGGTTGTTCTGATGCTAACTATTTCAACAAAAACGAGAAATATTTACGAAGGTATTTTAGTGGGTCTGGTAACGGGTACCGTGGTTGGTCTGGCTGCAGGACTTTTCACTCCGGCCCAGGTGTTTTCTAATGACGCGGCAAACAATGCGGCAGTAGGATTTTTGATTGACGGCATTAACAATATTTTACCGACCTGCGCGCTGGTCATTTCCGTGTTTGGCATCATGGGTGTTCTGAGTGATGCGGGTATGCTGAATCTGATTGCCGAGAAGATTCTGGACAGCCGGATGGCTGGCACCACCCAGGGAGCAGAGCTGGTCTGCATGATGGGCATCGCGTTTACGACGATTCTCTTAGGCGGTGTGACCAGTGCTTCCATTCTGACGTTTGGACCTATTTTAAATAAGATCGGAGCGGCAAGAAATATTCATCCATACCGCAGGGCAAATCTGTTAGATGGTACGGCCAACAGTCTCCCGGCCATCATTCCGTTTATGAGTGTGTTTGTATTTATCGGATCTGCCCTGACCGGACTTTCTCCTGTTGTTGTAGCAGGCGGAACTATTTATGGCTTTGTATTATTTGCTGTATTTTTTGGGGGCAGTACTGACTGGCTGGGGATGTCAGAAAGAAGAATAAAAAGGAGCAGACAGAATGGATGATACATTTACTTTATATGATTTAAAAGTGGAAGTGATAGCCACAGACCGGCCGATGGTGTGCAGCCACAAGGCGGGAGATTATTTTCTAGTACAGGGGGAAAATCTGGTGTTCCCGAAGGATACATCCTTTTCCATGTATTCCTTAAGTGCCCTTCTTCCGGTGCTTCCGGCAAAGCAGCGGCCACTGGATCCCAATGACTGGATGCTTTCGGATACGGAGATTGCCTGTCCGGATCCGAACTGTGGAGCCAGATTTAAAATCACAAGAGTGGGGAAAACGGATTCAGAGTCATGGGCAGTGTACCGTGGTGCCGATCCGGAAACCGGAGAGAGAAAACGAAGTCTAAGAAAAGAGGAAATCTATCATGCGGAAAAAATGTCAATTTAAGAATGGATATACCTTTAACCGAGTCATCAATGGGTGCTGGCAGCTGTCTGCGGAGCATTGTCTGCAGGGACATCTGGACTACGATGATGCCATTCGCGCGTTCCATGAGCTGGTGGAGCAGGGCTTTACAACCTTTGACTGCGCGGATATTTATACGGGGGCAGAGGAAGTGCTGGGCCGGTTTGTTATGGACTTAAAGGGCAGCGGACATTATCAGGAGGAGGATATTCAGATTCACACCAAATTTGTGCCGGATAAAGATGTGCTTCCGGTCATCAACATGAAGTACACGGAAGGCATCGTGGACCGTTCTTTGAAGAGAATGCACCGGGAGGCTCTGGATCTGGTTCAGTTCCATTGGTGGGATTTTGATGTTCCGGGTATGATGGAGACCGCCTTTGATCTGGTGAAGCTGCAGGAGAAAGGAAAGATCCGCAACATCGGCATGTGCAACATGGACACTAATGCGTTAAAACAGATGGTGGATGCGGGAATTCCGGTGGTATCCAATCAGGCACAGTATTCTGTATTTGACCGCCGTCCGGAACGCACACTTCTGGATTACAGCGCGGAGCATGGTATTTATACCTTTGCGTATGGCACGCTGGCAGGGGGATTTCTGGCGGAGCGCTACATGGGAAAAGAATATGAGGCACCGGAAACCCGTTCCCAGGTTAAGTATATGCAGATCATTGAGGATTCGTTGGGCTGGGATGGCATGCAGAAGCTGCTTCCGGTACTGAAGGCCATTGCGGATCATCATGGAGTGACGATTGCCAATGTGGCAACCCAGTATATCTTAAATCAGAAGAGCGTAGGGGCGGTTATGGTTGGAACGAGAAACTCCAAACATGTGAAGTCCAATCTTCAGACACTGGAATTTGATCTGACAGAAGACGAAATGAAACAGATCCGTGATTTCGTGGACCAGTATCCGACACCGGAGGGAGAGTGCTATGAATTAGAGCGGACCTCTCCAAGATATAAGGGAATTATCCTGACAGATCGAAATCATGTGGAATAACCAGGAGGAGCGAAACGAGTGAAGCTGGAAAATTATGAGGTTCATTTACCAAACTATTCAATCGGAGATAAGATTTATGATAAAATCGGTCCAGTCTGCGAATCTTATGGAAAAAAGGTTCTGATCATTGGCGGCAGGCGAGCACTGAACGCTGCGGAAGACAAAATCCGGGCCTATGTGGCGAAAACCAATCTGGAGATCATCGGAACAAAGATTTATGGAACAGACTGTACTTACGCGACAGTAGAGAAGCTGCGTGGACTGCCGGAATACGAAGAAGCAGATATGGTATTTGGCGTGGGTGGCGGAAAGGCATTAGATACCGTAAAATGCTTATGCATCACGGATGACAAGCCGGTATTCGCTTTTCCGACCATTGCCTCTAACTGCGCGGCATGTACGTCGGTGTCTATCATGTACAATGAAGACGGCACTTTCTTAAAGCCGAATTTCTTTGTGCGCCCGGTGATGCACTCCTTTATTGATACGGAAATCATCGCGAAAGCTCCGAGCCAGTATATGTGGGCTGGCATTGGTGATACCTATGCAAAATACTATGAGGCAGCCATTTCTTCACGGGATGAGCGGCTGGAGCATTTTACATCCCTTGGCGTGGCAACCAGCCATATGTGCCGTGACCCGCTGCTCATGTATGGCGCTAAGGCGCTGGAGGATCATAAAAAGGGACTTTGCACCTACGAGGTGGAGCAGGTCGTTCTTGCAATCGTGGTTACCACCGGAATCGCGTCCATTTTCCTGACCAAGGATTTCACACCGGATTACAACAGCGGCCTTGCCCATGCGGTGTTCTACGCGCTGACTTCCTATCCGGTCATTGAGGAGAAGCATTTGCACGGAGAAGTAGTTGGCTTCGGCGTACTTTTGCTGTTGCTTGTGGACGGACAGATGGACGAATTCGAAAAGATCTATCAGTTAAACAAAGACTTAAAGCTTCCGGTTTCCCTGGAAGACATTGAGATTACAGAAGAACAGTGGAAAGAGAGCCTGACCCGGATTCCGGATATGTCCGATATCCGGCATTATCCGTACAGAGTGACACCGGAAATGCTGGAAAAGGCAATGAAAATCCTGCGGAAACGAAACCGCTCCTGAACGTCAGAAAACCCTGCGGCCTTATGCGAAGGCCTGCAGGGTTTTCTGACGTTTCTGGAATAAAAGTCCGATGATGAGTCCTATGATGGCGGGCAGGATCCAGCCAAGATTCAGACCGAAAAATGGCAGAAACCGTTCCGCAAATTCTACAGCCGCATCCAGGTGGAACAGTGACTGTAATTCTTCTGGAAGTGCTTTGAAAAAGTCAAACAGAGAAGCGCTCCAGGTGAACACTGTAACCCAGAAATAAACCTTGCGGTCATGGTTAAAATGCCTTTCGAACAGTGCCAGCAGGATCAGGGCGATGGCCGGAGGGTAGATCAGCATCAGCACCGGCACGGAATAGCGGATGATGGTGGAAAGTCCTGCGTTTGAGATCAGGAAAGAAAACGCGGTGAACAGCACAGCCCAGGCGGTATAGGAAAGCCGGTGCGGAAACATTTTTTCGAAGGTTTCCGCGCAGCTGATTACCAGGCCGATGGAGGTCTTTAAGCAGGCAAAGGTGATGGTGACAGCCAGGATTAGGATTCCGGCCCGCCCCAGGTAGTGGCTGGAAATCTGGGACAGGGCAATGCCGCCGTTTTCCGATGCGGTAAACAGGCCGAGAGACTGGGCGCCTATAAGGATGGTCAGCATGTAAATAAGGGCCATTAAAATACCAGCCAGAATTCCGGAGTGGAGTACTTCACCGGCAATGACCTCATCATTCTGCACACCCATCTGCCGGATCACGTTGATGACTATGATGCCGAAAGCAAGGCCCGCAATGGCATCCATGGTGCCGTAGCCTTCGGAGAGTGCCTGAAACAGGGCACCGCTTTGGTAGGAAGCATCCGGAATGGTGGCCGATGCCGGAGCACCCGGGTGCAGCAGGGCAGATACGATCAGGATTCCCAGGAAAAATAAAAACAGCGGGTTGATGATTTTACCAATCCAGAGTGTAATATTTCCCGGCCGCAGGGAGAAAAGCAGCACCAGGGCGAAGAATACGGCAGAAAAAAGAAACAGTGTCATACGTTCGGAAACCGCGTTTCCCAGCATTGGGGCAATGCCGGTGGTAAAGGATGTGGTAGCACACCGCGGAATGGCAAAGCACGGGCCGATGGTTAAGTAGAGCAGGCAGGTAAAAAAGCAGCCGTAGCGCCCGCCAACTTTGGAGGCCAGTGCCTGCAGACCGTCAGAGTGCGTGTTTCCGATGGCGGCAACGCCAAGAATCGGAATGCCAACAGCAGTCAGGATAAAGCCAACTGTGGCGGGAACCAGGTTGTGTCCGGCCAGCTGGCCTAAATGCACCGGGAAGATCAGGTTTCCGGCGCCAAAAAACATGCCAAATAAGGTGGCAGCCACCAGCAGGCGTTGTTTCAGGAAAAGATGTTTGCCTTTCAT
>ENA-OQHL01000975-OQHL01000975.1-human-gut-metagenome-genome-assembly--contig:-NODE-975-length-16521-cov-6.627913_pt1 | contig 16521 bp, 11 predicted proteins | sample MGYA00242565_ERZ504723 | MGnify/ENA primary metagenome ERZ504723 (study PRJEB26092, sample SAMD00036211) | human gut metagenome | host: Homo sapiens | study: EMG produced TPA metagenomics assembly of... | reverse complement strand
TCCTGGAGGTAGTAACGGAATATTAACCGTTTCTGCCATCGGCATCGCCCTTCGGCTGAGCCTTAGGACCCGACTTACCCTGATCCGATTAGCGTTGATCAGGAAACCTTAGTCTTTCGGCGAGGGGTTTCCCGCCCCTTTATCGTTACTTATACCTACATTTGCTTTTCCAGACGCTCATATCTATCCTCACATTCTAAATATATATTCAGCTTATATGTTCTATAATATAACACATGTTTGGCTTTTCGCCACCTTAAAAATCCAACTTTAATTTAATTTTTATACCATATTATTATTTCAAATATAAATTCAGCCATATCTTTTAAAATGTAAAGAGCTAACCATTATATGCCACAAAGCTATGCCTGCATATTAATGATTAGCTCTTTTACTATTATGATAACACAATCACACCAATACCTGTGTAAATAATCCGACCTAGTTATCTTTATTCTTATTCTCTTTATAAGCCTTCTTCGCTTCTGCTATTCCTGCTTTAAGTCCAGCCACTCCTGCAAATGCCACTTCTTTACCGGCCTTGGCGGCTTCCTTACCCACCTTGACAGCCTCTTTAGCTACTTCCCTGCCTACCTTGGCGGCTTCATTAGCAGCTTTCTTAGCTTTCTCCTTAAGCTCATCTGTATCTATGCCTTCCTTAGCCGCAGCATTAGTGTCACCTTCGCTGTCATTCTGCAATTCGCTGGCGATTGCTGCCTGTGCTGCTGCAAGTCTTGCAATAGGTACTCTGAATGGTGAACAGCTTACATAATCAAGTCCTGCCTTATGACAGAATTCTATGCTTGATGGATCTCCACCGTGCTCTCCGCATATTCCGCACTTAAGTGCTGGTCTTGTCTTTCTTCCGTTGGCAACTGCCATTTTAACAAGCTGTCCTACACCATTCTGGTCTAATCTTGCAAATGGATCTGACTCATATATCTTGCTCTTATAATATGAGTCAAGGAACTTTCCTGCATCATCTCTTGAAAATCCAAAAGTCATCTGTGTAAGATCATTAGTACCAAATGAGAAGAACTCTGCTTCTTCTGCAATCTCATCAGCAAGAAGTGCCGCTCTTGGAATTTCTATCATTGTACCAATCTTATACTTGATATCTGAATTCTTTTCTTTCTTAACAGCTTCCGCTTCTTCTATTACAACATCTTTAACGAACTTTAATTCTTTCTTCTCGCCCACAAGAGGTATCATTATCTCTGGTGTAATCTCATAGCCTTTTTCTTCTGAAACTTCAATCGCAGCTTCCATTACTGCTCTTGTCTGCATTCTTGCAATCTCTGGATATGTTACTGCAAGACGGCAGCCTCTATGTCCCATCATTGGATTGAACTCGTGAAGTGCCTCACATTTTGCTTTAACTTCTTCTACTGTAAGTCCCATATCATCTGCAAGTGCCTTAATATCTTCTTCCTCTGTTGGCACGAATTCGTGAAGAGGTGGATCAAGGTATCTTACAGTCATTGGCCTGCCTTCAAGTGCTTCATACATAGCCTTGAAATCTGTCTTCTGGAACTCACCAATTGGCTTTAATGCTTCTACTCTCTTCTCCACTGTATCAGAAAGAATCATTCTTCTGAACTTAGGAATTCTGTCTTCACCAAAGAACATATGCTCTGTACGGCAAAGTCCTATTCCCTCAGCACCAAGCCTTACAGCATTCTTAGTATCTGCTGGTGTATCTGCGTTAGTTCTTACACCAAGCTTTCTATATTCATCAGCCCAAGCCATAATTCTTCCAAAATTACCACTTACAGTAGCTTCCACTGTCTTAATATCGCCTTTGTATATCTTACCTGTTGAACCATCAAGTGATATATAATCCCCCTCTGTAAATGTATATCCACCAAGTGTAAACTGCTTAGCTTCCTCGTCTATAGATATTGCTCCACAGCCTGAAACACAACAAGTACCCATACCTCTTGCAACTACAGCAGCGTGTGATGTCATACCTCCCCTTACTGTAAGTATGCCCTGTGAAGCGTGCATACCTTCTATATCCTCTGGAGATGTCTCAAGTCTTACAAGGATAACTCTTTCTCCCTTGCCGCCTTTTCCAAGTTCCTTGGCTTCTTCGGCTGTAAATACTACTTTACCTGCGGCAGCTCCAGGAGATGCTGGAAGTGCTTCTCCAATAACTTCCCCTGCCTTAAGTGCATCAGTATCAAACATTGGGTGTAATAACTGGTCTAAAGACTTAGCTTCTATTCTCATTACTGCTTCCCTAGGTGTTATCATTCCCTCATCTACAAGATCACACGCAATCTGGATAGCCGCCTGTGCAGTTCTCTTGCCGTTACGTGTCTGCAAGAAATACAATTTGCCTTCTTCTATAGTAAATTCCATATCCTGCATATCTTTGTAGTGGTTCTCAAGCTTCATTGCAAGTTCCATAAACTGTGAATAACACTCTGGAATGTCTTTCTCAAGCTGTGTTATTGGCTGAGGTGTTCTGACACCAGCAACTACGTCCTCGCCCTGTGCATTGATAAGATATTCTCCGTATATTCCCTTAGCACCTGTAGATGGATTTCTTGTAAATGCTACACCAGTTCCTGATGTATCACCCTTATTACCAAATACCATAGTCTGTACATTAACCGCTGTTCCCCAGTCGCCCGGAATATCATTCATTCTTCTGTATACAATTGCCCTAGGGTTGTCCCATGAACGGAATACTGCCTTAACTGCTTCCATAAGCTGAACCTTAGGATCCTGTGGGAACTCTTCACCCTTCATAGCTTCCTTGTATACAGCCTTAAATCTTACAATAAGTTCTTTTAAATCATCTGCTGTAAGCTCTGTATCATATACAACACCCTTATCAGCCTTAACTTCATCTATAATCTTCTCAAAATATGACTTAGGAACTTCCATAACAACATCTGAGAACATCTGTATGAATCTTCTATATGAATCATACGCAAATCTTGGGTTACCTGTCTTAACCGCAAAGCCCTCAACTGCCACATCATTAAGTCCAAGATTAAGTATTGTATCCATCATACCCGGCATAGATGCCCTTGCACCTGATCTTACAGAAACTAAGAGAGGATCCTGTGTATCCCCGAACTTCTTTCCGTTATACTCCTCAAGCCAGCCAATAGCTTCAAATATCTGAGCTTGTATCTCATCTGTAATCTGCTTTCCGTGTCTGTAATATTCAGTGCAGGCCTCTGTTGTAACTGTAAAACCTTGTGGAATTGGCATACCAAGCCCTGTCATCTCTGCAAGATTAGCTCCTTTTCCACCAAGTAATGGCCGCATTGAAGCGTTGCCTTCTGAAAATCTGTAAACCCATTTCGCCATAAGCTTCCCTCCATTATTCCTATAACGTATTTAGTTATTACGTCCGTTAATTTATTGTTAAAAGTATAACATACTTTTATTAATACATCAACGAGTTCTAAGCAATTCATATATTGTTTTAATTTTATGCTGTATTTATATTGTATTCAATTTATGGAATTATATTCCTGCCCGTTAAAGCTTCTGGTAATTATGTGTTCTGCATTTTCAGCCTGGTCTTTATCAATCTGTCTGCCCTACGTATTTTGCAGATAACAGCTTAATTAAAGACTATATATAATATATGGGGAGTTTATAAAATCTGCTTGTATGCAATCGTAAATCCAGTGTTAATATTTATAAAATAAATGTAAAAAATACTGACAAGTCTGGTAACCAGCCGTATTTACGGATTGTCTGCCATTCTTATCAGTATTCTATATAATCTTATATATTAATGTCAGAGGCAAAAGGTACTCTGCCCTTGACTTATGCCCTCGGATTGCTCCCATTGCTATGCAGTTCACTGATATGTCAGAATTGCTGCATTTAATTAGTATGCCTTACCCCAATAAACCATCTTCTTAGCTGGCTTGCCACAGCATACGCACACATCGCTTAACTGCTCCTGTGCAAATGGCATACATCTTGATGTACAAGTTGTCTCTTCTTTAATCTTATCTTCACAAGCCTGCTCACCGCACCACATAGCCTTGATAAAGCCTGGCTTATTAGCTGCTGTTTCCTTGAACTCATCATAGTTAACTGCTACATATGTATGTGCATCTCTATGCGCTCTTGCTCTCTCAAGCATATCTTTCTGGATAGTGTCAAGAATTTCCGGAAGCTTAACTGCAAGTTCATCAATTGCAACTGTAATCTTCTCTCTTGTATCACGGCGTACAACGATAGCCTGATTAGCTTCAATATCTCTTGGTCCCATCTCAACTCTTACTGGAATACCACGCATTTCCTGCTCTGAGAACTTCCAGCCTGGATTCTTATCAGAATCATCAACCTTAACTCTAAGACCTGCTGCCTTGATAGCATCTCTTACTTCGTATGCCTTATCAAGCACACCTTCCTTCTTCTGCATAATAGGAATAATATCAACCTGAACTGGTGCAACCTTAGGTGGAAGCACAAGTCCTGAATTATCGCCGTGTGTCATAATAACAGCACCGATAAGTCTTGTTGTTGTTCCCCATGATGTCTGGTGAACATACTTAAGCTTGTTATCTTTATCTGTATACTGTATACCAAACGCCTTAGCAAATCCATCACCAAAGTTATGGCTTGTTCCTGACTGTAAGGCCTTTCCATCGTGCATAAGTGCTTCGATAGTATAAGTAGCTTCTGCACCAGCGAACTTCTCTTTATCTGTCTTGCGGCCCTTGATAACCGGGATAGCAAGAACCTCCTCACAGAAGTCAGCATAAAGATTAAGCATCTGCTGTGTACGTGCTTCTGCATCTTCTGCTGTTGCGTGTGCTGTATGTCCTTCCTGCCATAAGAATTCTCTTGAACGAAGGAATGGTCTTGTCTCTTTCTCCCATCTTACAACTGAACACCACTGGTTATATACCTTTGGTAAATCTCTGTAAGACTGTATCTCATCCTTGTAGAAATCACAGAAAAGTGTCTCAGATGTTGGTCTTACACACATTCTCTCCTGAAGTGGATTAAGTCCTCCATAAGTAACCCAGGCTACCTCTGGTGCAAATCCTTCTACATGATCCTTTTCTTTCTCAAGAAGACTTTCTGGAATAAACATAGGAAGATATACATTCTCTACGCCTGTTTCCTTGAATCTTCTATCCATTTCATTCTTTATATTCTCCCAGATTGCATATCCAGCCGGCTTAAATATCATACATCCTTTAACGCTTGAATATGACATAAGCTCTGCCTTCTTACATACATCTGTGTACCACTGTGCAAAGTCTACATCCATGGAAGTAATCGCTTCTACTAACTTCTTATCCTCTGCCATAAATATACCTCATTTCCTGCGCTGTCTGCGCGTCCTGTTAAATGTGCCGCAAGCCTGTAATCTAAGCAGATAACCCACAATAAAAGATGCTACAAGTTATCCACATATTAAAGCTCACATAATCTGTAATAGTCTAACATTTTCAGCAGGGATTTTCAAGTAGAACACAGATATCCGTTATTTAAATATTTTATATGCCTACTCTATCCCCATTTCACACCTAAGTCTTATAACCAATGCCTTAATTATGACATAACTTACCGGTCCTGTTATAAAACCTGCCACACCATATACAAGCAGTCCAGTGAATATTATCACAAGCATTGTAAATGGTGATATTCCCAGTCTGTCGCCCATACTCTTGGACTCCATAATCTCACGCACAAAATACGTGATTATATATGCCATTAACAAAATTACCGCATATCTGTAATTTCTTATAAGAAAGCTTATTAATATCCATGGAATAAGCACAGTACCCGTTCCGAATACAGGAAGTGCATCAATTATCCCTATAATAATTCCCAGCACAATAGCGTATGGATTCTTAAGTATCGCAAATGCCAGCATACATAACCCAGAGTTAATCAACATAATTCTTAGCTGTACTTTGAAATAAATATTTATAAGCCTTCTTACTTCTTTCCATATCATACGGATTTCTTCATAGAATACTACTTGTCTTATATTATCCCTGAACTTCTGCAAATCAGACACAAGATATATAACTGCTATGAAGCATACAACAATTCCACCCACAATAATAACAGCATTTTTTACAACTGGAGCAGATATCAATATTATCTTCTCAGGCATTATGCTCATAAGTTTATGTCCACACGCAATAAGTGACTCAAGACAACAGCCTCCTTCCAGTCCCAGAAATGCATCTGCATCAAAACACATTCTGGCTGTGAGCTGCTTTACCGCAATCAGGTTATAATCAAGGTTTCTTAACAGCCTGCTGAACTCATCTACACCCTTAAAAATTATAAAACTAAAAAGTGCCAGCAGTACAACAAATATCAATGATACAATAATCGTTGCAGCAATCCCCTGACACTTCTTTTTCTTAATTGTTATTCTTTTGTTCCATCCTAAAATCTTATCTAGTCCTATGTATAGCTTATCTGACAGATATATTACCTTCTTCTCAAGTATAACTGCTATAAACACACCTATAACAAATGGCCATACATACACAATCAGATACTTAAAGCTTATATATACAGCCGCCACTATAACAGCTATTCCAAAAAGAAATTTTATTCTGGTCTTACCACTCTTTTCATCACGCAAAATATACAATCTCCTCCGTAATAATTCATCATCTATATATGAAATAATTCCACATTACCGACAAATTATACTTGAAAAAATTCTATATTGATTGCTTGTTTTCCTGAGCTGTCCAATCTCTGTTTTTAGTCTTTCTATTTTCCTCCTGAAAATTCAGGCTCAATTTCATACACCTTTCCATCAACTGTAAGGCTCTTAGCACATAATGCTATACAGCCCCTTTTAATATGGTACTCCTCTGCTTTCTTAACCGCTGGGTTTCCACCATATTTGCCATCGCCAACAACGGGCAGATTCCTTGATGATAACTGGACACGTATCTGATGATGTCGTCCTGTTATAAGATTAATCAAAAGGCGTGAAACATTTCTTTCCTCGTCATAGTCAATAAGGCTATACTCAAGCACAGCCTTTTTTGCTCCTGCCTGTTCCTTTGATACCACCTTTGATGTGTTATCTTTGCTATTTTTTAAAAGATAATCTGTAAATGTGCCTGTATCACTATGAGGTCTGCCGCATACAAGTACCAGATACTGCTTGCATAAAGATTCCCTTTGCATAAGTGCTGAAAGCCTTGCCGCTTCTTTCTTGTTCTTTGCTATAAGCACAAGACCTGATACTGGTCTGTCAAGCCTGTTAATAATTGCCGCATAGGCTTCCTCACCCTTATTCTTTCTATATGTAAGCACTTCGCTTACCAGATCCATATCAAAGCCTCTGGCACTCTGCGAAAGCTGCCCTGCCGGTTTATTAACTATTATTTTATCTTTATCCTCATATATGACATTTAACATCTTAACTATTCTCTTTCCGTTTATTCACTTTTCATAAATAACAGTTTATTAGCCTGCATACATAATTCATCATATCCAGCCCTGAAATTCTCACTGTCAGCTTTCTCACTTATAATTCTATAGCCTTCAAATCTGATAAGATTTTTAAAATATTCCTCAACGTCAGCTGTTTCCTTTATAATGACTTTACTGAAAGCAAGACCTTCCTTGGAAACCTGTGAATCCGGTCTGAATACTATTTCACCTGACAGAATATTTTCCTGATCTCCAACAAGAATCGCCTTTGCATAATACTTATTACTATCAGTTGTTGCAAGACGTATCTTTCTTATAGGTGCTCTTGACTTATCATTCATTGCATTAGCAATATCAACTTCCTCAGCATCAAAATAATCTTTCTCAATAATCATATTCAACACTTCTTTCTATATTATGATATACTTATGTGATAATTTATGGTTAATACTCCTTACATAACGCAGGGAGTTATCCATCCTGACGGCTCCCATTAACTGATTATAACTTAAATCTGTAGCCAACACCCCATATTGTTTCAATATACTGTGGCTTGCTTGTATCAAGCTCAATCTTTTCTCTTATCTTCTTAATATGAACTGTAACTGTAGCTATATCACCGATAGAATCCATATCCCATATTTCCTTAAATAATTCTTCTTTAGTATATACATGATTAGGATGCTCAGCAAGGAATGTAAGAAGATCGAATTCCTTTGTTGTAAATATCTTCTCCTCACCATTAACAAATACTCTTCTTGCAGTCTTATCAATCTTGATACCACGTATTTCAATTATATCATTCTCTGGCTGCGAGCTGTTAATAAGTCTTTCATATCTTGAAAGGTGAGCCTTAACTCTTGCCACAAGTTCACTTGGACTAAATGGCTTAGTCATATAATCATCAGCACCTACACCAAGACCTCTTATCTTATCAATATCTTCTTTCTTGGCTGATACCATTATAATAGGTATATTCTTAGTCTCTCTTACCTTCTTGCATATCTCAAATCCGTCAATTCCCGGAAGCATAACATCAAGTATGCAGATGTCATATTCTCCGTCAAGTGCTTCTGCAAGTCCGCTTGTACCATCTTTGCATATTGTTACTTCAAATCCACTTAATTCAAGATAATCCTTTTCAATATCTGCAATTGCTTCCTCGTCTTCTACTATTAATACTTTGCTCATAATCTCATTCCTCATCTTTCTATAATCTGTTATTCTTTAGGCTGTGGGTTCTGCACATTATATTTGAGTAAATTCAAATGCATTGTAGTGCCTTCTCCTTCAACACTCTCTGCCCATATCTTTCCTTTGTGGTCCTCGACAATCTTCTTTACAATCGCAAGACCTATGCCGCTTCCTCCTTGTTTCGAGTTACGCGACTCATCAGTTCTATAGAACCTTTCAAATATATGCGAAACATCTTTTCCAGCTATTCCCTTGCCATTATCTGCAATGATGATGTGTACATAATCACTCTCATCATACAAATCTATATCTATCTTTCCCTTGCGCCCCTCAGCCATATACTTAACTGAGTTGCTGATAATATTATTGATAACTCTCTTTAACTGCTCTGGGTCAGCGGCAATTATGACCGGCTCTTTAATATGATTTCTGTAATTAAGCTCTATGCCTGCCGCATCAAGCTCTGTTCCTATCTCATCACAGCAGTCATCAAAATATTCTGACACATCAAATTTAACAAATGTATACAATACCCTGTTAGCATCAAGCCTTGAATATATAGTAAGCTCATCTATTAGCTTATCCATATCATTAACCTTATTAGCAATTGTCTTAACATACTTTGCCTGCTTCTCAGGTGTATCTGCAATTCCATCCCTTAAGCCCTCTACATATCCTTTGATTGCTGTAAGAGGTGTCTTTAGGTCGTGGGAAATGTTTCTTATAAGTTCCTTCTCTTCTTTATCCGACTGGAGCTTGTCCTCTGACGACTTCTTTAATATAAGACGCATTTCCTCAAAATCCTTACACACATCTCCAATCTCATTATCAGGTACTTTTGGCATCTCAAAATCAAAATTGCCTTCTTTAATATTATCTGTCGCAAGCTTAAGCTTATTAACCGGCTTAATAATCGAACTATATATCCACAGATTAAGAATAAGGCTCGTAATTGCAAGAATAAGTATTATAACTACTATAAGCTCAACAATCATATGTCTTATCTGTGGAACACTCTGTTTAACAGAAGTGAGTATTGATACACTATATGTATTCCCGAAATCATCTGTAAAATCAACCTGCTTTATAAGGCTGTGATAGCTTCCACCTTTATATGTTGCAACATCTACAATATTACTTCCATCTATCTCATACTCTGGAAGTATATTAATAAGCTCTGTTGAACTTAACCCTGTCGAATTGTATATAACATTATTATTCTTTCTTACAACAAGCTTTGATAACTTTTCTTTTAATGTATCATTAAGCTCCTCTAGATATATTCTGTTATTAAACTTCTCTGGTTCGGTCTCTGCCTGTTCTCTTACCTGCTCATACACATCATCGGTTATGCTTCCAAACAACGTCATAGGCGAATAAAAATATAATAACACCGTATCACCTTCAACATTATATGTCTTGCATATGCTGTCTGACTGCATTTTGAAAATTCCTACGACAAACACACACAGCATAATAACCGGAAGTACTATCATTACACAGAATGAAATCTTTAACTTATCTCTTAATTTCATATATTCCTCTTGCTATAAATATGTATTCTCTCTAAATATCGTGTATAAAAAAGAATGTGCATCATCGGCACATAAAATATTATATATTAAATATCCAAATGTTATAACATCTTAACATTATTATTATAAATCGGACATCATTATATAAATATATTAATCACTTTATAATAATACCACAAATTAGCACACTATTATTATAACAAAGTATTAAAAATATAAAAATAAAATGAACTACAGATATCATAAAAATATCCGCAGTCCATTATTATCAGCCAATCTTTAATTTGAACTTCTGAAGTTCTCTTTCTGAATCCACTTTAGCAATAATTGCACCAAGTGCTGAGAGCTTACCTTCAAAATCCTCATAACCTCTCTGAATATATTCAATATCATCTATCTGTGAAATTCCGTCAGCCGCAAGTGCAGCAATAACAAGAGCCGCTCCGGCTCTTAAATCAGGTGCAGATAACTGAGCCGATGTGAACTTCTCCACACCTTCTATATATGCTGTATTACCTTCAACCTTTATCTTAGCACCCATTCTGTTAAGTTCATCAACATACTTGAATCTGTTCTCAAATATGCTTTCCGTAACCATACTAGAACCCTTGGCAAGCGCAAGTGCTACCGCTATCTGAGGCTGCATATCTGTAGGAAAACCAGGATACGGAAGCGTCTTTACATTAGTGCTTCCCACTTCACCCTCAGCTATAACTCTTATCCAGTCATCGCCCTCAACAAGCTTACAGCCCATCTCAAGAAGCTTTGCTGTTATTGACTCAAGATGCTTTGGAATTACATCTTTAATAACAATATCTCCTCTTGTGGCTGCTGCTGCCATCATAAATGTACCAGCTTCAATCTGGTCAGGTATTATTGAATATGTGCAACCGTGAAGCCTGTTCACACCCTTAATTCTTATAACATCTGTTCCTGCACCTTTAATATTAGCACCCATAGCATTAAGAAAGTTCGCTACATCTACAATATGTGGCTCTTTTGCCGCATTCTCCAGAATTGTCTCTCCCTCAGCCATACACGATGCCATCATAAGATTAATTGTTGCTCCAACTGTTACAACATCAAAATAAATATGACCTCCAACCAGATTTTCTGCCTTCGCACTTACAACTCCGTGGTCAATATTTACCTTTGCTCCAAGAGCCTTAAAGCCCTTTAAATGCTGGTCTATTGGTCTGCTTCCTATATTACAGCCACCCGGAAGTGCCACATTGGACTCCTTATACTTTCCAAGAAGTGCCCCAAGTAAATAATAAGAAGCTCTTATCTTTCTGATATATTCGTATTCAACATTAAGATCGCTTATTGAACCCCCGTTAATCTGAACTGTGTTGTTATATATATATTTAACCTTTGCACCTATGCCCTCTATTGCCTGTAATAGCACTCTTGTGTCTCTTACATTAGGCACATTCTCTATTGTTACGGTCTCATCCGTCATAATTGCTGCTGCCAGAATACCAAGTGCGGCATTCTTTGCTCCACCTATGGACACCTCTCCACGAAGTGGCACTCCTCCCTTGACAACATACTGTTCCATAATTCGCACCTCTGTCACTACTTACTAATTCATAAAAAGTTACTAATCTCTAAATATCTTAACCATAATCTCATATTCTATACCGTTACAATTATGGTATTACTCTATCGTTATCCTTAAATATATTAAGGCATATGTTCAAATATTTCAATATCCTTATGATTATATCACACCATATCATTATGTCAATCTGTCTTATCCGCATTTTATTATGATTTAAAAAGGGTATGGAAAATATCCACACCCTTTGTACGTTTTATTCTAGTTCTTATTAACATAATTAAGAGGATTAACCCTTGTGCCATCAATCCATATTTCAAAATGCAGACGTGGACTTGTCACATCGCCTGTGCTTCCACTTAACGCTATCTGCTGACCCTGACTTACCTGCTCTCCAACACTGACAGTAAGTCTGCTGTTATTAGCATACCTTGTCAGGCTTCCATCTTCATGCTGTATATCAACACAGTAACCATATCCACCATACCAGCCTGCTCTTGTAACTTTACCAGCTCTTGCTGCAACAACTGTTATGCCTTCACTACACGTCCAGTCAACGCCGTAATTAACTGTATCTTCTCCAGTTCCATAACCCGAAACAAAAGTTCCTGCCACCGGCTTAATATAATCAGTCTGTGTAAGGGTTCCCACTGCAATCTTCCCAGGCTTTGACTCCTCTGTTATATTCTCTTTTACAATATCTCTTGCCACTTCCCTGCCATTAGCATATGTGACATTAGCAACCACCGTTCTTTTTCCTGACGTTCCCTCATCAAGAATTGTATTAGTCCCTCTTGAATTATTATTATCGTCAATATAACTCACTTCCGCCTTGTAGTCCTCATCATACGAGAGCTGCTTGGTTGTAAGCACTGTTATCTGCGTATCCGGTACTGTTACCACAAGCTCATCGCCTGGTACAACAACCACATTTTGTGAAGCTATGTCATTAAGCTTAAGCAGATCATCCAAAGTCATCTGATAATCTTTGGCAATCTGTTCAAGAGTATCGCCTTCCTTTATTATATAAGATACCTGGGATTTATTCTCTCTTGTTAAAATGTCATAAGCTTCCTGTACAGACACTACATCTGCCTTATCCCCGCTTACTGCGTTAACAGATACATTTTCCGCAAAATCAATTCCCATAAGCTGGTCCGGCGATTTCTTGTTAGTTCCATTTTCCGAATTATTATCTTCAAAGAATGAAGCAACTATCTGTGTATCCTGAACTGACTCTTCCTCATTCTTATTGATAGCAATTGTGTACTGTTCATCAATCGATGTTCCAGCCTTTATGACAGGTTCAAACTCATCAGCTACATTGTATGGCTGTATAATCTTTCTGAATAACTCCTCAACTTCTTCTTTAGTAGCAAGAGTTACCATATTATCATCAACCCTTACAGTATAAGCAAGCTGTGTTTCAACATCAACGATACAGTCAAATAATGAACTGTATATTGCATTCTGTAACTGCTTGGTAGTCATACGTTTCGCTATCGCTCTTCTCTGCTTTGTTATCTTAACATCGCAGTCCATATATATATAATCTGCAAATTCTTTGCAGAGCTGTAATCTTGCATCAGCCAGTGCAACATTGACTTCGTCTTCTGTATTAGCAGCGCCAATATAATTACCCTGAATAGAAATACTGTAATATCCCACCTCATTATCAAACATCTGCTTTGATACAAATGGAATACCTATCACTATTACAAGGCATGCAATAAACATTGTCGCGATAAAGGTAGTTCTCATCTCCCTACCATATCTCGTTATGCGTGTCATACATTCCTCCAACAAATAGTATATTTAATGCCATTATTCGTATAATATGATGACGTAATATTTCTGTAACATTTTCGTAACAAATTTTATACTACCACGCATATGCTTATTTGTAAAGTCTTACACTTCTTATAAATAATGAAATAATAATGAACTGTTCATTATTATGATGCCGGGGTCAAAAGCCCCAGACTTTGATACCTACAAATTGTTCCGTGCTACGCAATAAACCCTTTACTTCTTAACTGAGTATCCAAACTTGCCTATATTATCTCCCAGTGTGTAATACTGTCCGTGTGAATATGCTATAAGGTCAGCATCCTGAAGCCTTAATGCACCCTTGCTGTCAAGAAGCTTCTCATCTACATTTACAGCTACAACTTCCGCTATAAACATATCGTGGCTTCCAAGTTCTATAATATCCTTAACCTTACATTCAATATTAACAGGGCTTTCCTTTATTGCCGGTGCAGCTATCTTAACCGATTGCTGTGGTGTAAGGTGCATATCTGCGAATTTATCCGTATTTCTTCCAGATTTAACACCGCAGTAATCAGTTGCATAGCATAACTTTCTTGTTGTGAGATTGACCACAAATTCGCCTGAATCTTTTATAATATCATGGCTGTATCTTTCCTTTCTCACTGATATTGACACCATAGCAGGGTCAGAACATATTGTTCCTGCCCACGCAACAGTAATTATGTTAGGCTTCTCACCCTCTCTTCGACAGCTAACCATTACTGCTGGTACTGGGTATAACATATTGCCGGGTTTCCATGTCTGTTTGCTCATCTTTCAATTGTCCTTTCGTTTCTTCTGGTTGTTGGGTTCTTTTTTATTTTTCTTCTTGTTTTGCCAATTTACCCCGCCGTGCACGTCAAGGAAAGCTTTGCTTCCCTTGACTGTCGGGCGTTCGCCCTATTGGACAAAAAGTTAAAAAAGAACTTCGTGCAAGCACAGTTCTTTTTTATTTTTTTGTCCAGCACGGCTCATTGCTTACGCACATTATATCATATGCCCTGCGTTGCTTTTCCACGCATCCGAAGTTTCGAAGAAACTTCTAAGTGACTACGAAGTAGTCATATTATATCATATTATAAATATTTTGAAAGTTTCCTGTTTTGGTGGGAAGAATTTATTAAATTAATTATCTTTTTTAAGTTGTATGATTGCTTTAATTATGTTAATATTAATTTAATAAAATATTTATGACAGATTTAAGTCTAGAGGGAATTTAGGTCTGTTTACATCTTTATTATTATAATAATTTTCGGAGGACATTTATGTTAGGTAATGTTATCGTAGGACAGTCTGGTGGACCAACTTCCGTAATCAATTCAAGTCTTGCAGGTGTATTCAAGACAGCAAAAGATAGAGGAGCTAACAAAGTATATGGTATGCTTCACGGCATCAAGGGTCTGCTTGACAAGCAGTATGTAGATCTCTCAGAGAAGATTAAGACTGATATCGATATCGACCTTTTAAAGAGAACACCTTCTTCTTATTTAGGTTCATGTCGTTATAAGCTCCCAGAAATATCTGATGACAGAGATACTTACGAGAAGATTTTTGAAATACTTAAAGAACTCAACATTTCATACTTCTTCTACATAGGTGGTAACGATTCAATGGACACTATCAAGAAGCTTTCTGACTACGCTCTTCTTGTAGGCAGTGATATCAAGTTTATGGGTGTTCCTAAGACAATCGATAATGACCTTGCAGTTACTGACCACACTCCTGGATTTGGTAGTGCTGCTAAATTCATAGCCGCTACTATGAAAGAGATTATCCGCGATGGTCTTGTATATGACTATCCAACAGTAACTATCGTTGAGATTATGGGACGTAATGCCGGTTGGCTTACAGCCGCTTCTGCTCTTGCAAGAGGCGAGGATTGTGAAGGCGTAGACCTCATTTATCTTCCAGAAAAGGTATTTGATATTGACCACTTCCTTGAAAGAGTTAAAGAAATCGCTTCTAAGGGACGTTCAATGGTAATCGCCGTTTCTGAAGGTATTAAAGTTATGGACGGAAGATATGTATTTGAACTTTCTGACCACGTTGAATTCGTTGATGCTTTCGGTCACAAGCAGTTAGCTGGTTCTGCTAAGTTCCTTGCTAACAAAGTCGGTTCTGAACTTGGTATCAAGACAAGAGCTATTGAATTATCAACATTACAGCGTTGTGCAGCTCATATGACATCTCGTACAGATATCACAGAAGCATTCAACGTTGGTGGTGCTGCTGTTAAGGCTGCATTTGAAGGCGAGACTGGTAAAGTTGTTGTACTTAAGAGAGTTTCTGATGATCCATATATGTGCATTACAGAAACACACGATGTACACCAGATTGCCAACATCGAGAAGAAAGTTCCACTTGAGTGGATTACTGAAGATGATTTTGTCACAGAAGACCTTATTCACTATATCAGACCATTAATTCAGGCTGAACTTTCACCAATTATGGTTGATGGTCTTCCTAGACATCTTAATGTTAATATGGACTAGTAGTCCAAACAGACTGGCTTCCCTCTTTTATATGCCGGTCTTCTGTTAATCTTTATTATATGTATCACATATTAGAAGCCTGGTGCGTAAGCATCAGGTTTCTTTATTATATATCAAATTGCACATAACAGAATTCCATTTTTAAAATTCCAGCACTTTATTAACCTATAAGACAAAAATATTTTTGACCTGTTTATTACATTATGATAAAATCGCATTAATATGATTAATATATATGCAACAACGCTATTATAAAACTACTACTATGGAGGATTACTATGTCCCGCAATAAGTTACAAAAGGTACTCGATATTAAATTTATAATCGCTGTAATAATCATCATATTATTATGTGCTGTGCTTGTATACACAAGAAAAGAAGCTAAAAGACAATTACGTTTCTGATGAAAAGATTACAGAAATCAGGCTTTGAAAATATCGGTGAGCTTGCAACCCAGTCATGTAACAACCACTACTGTAAGGGTTGAAACCAAAGACCTTAAGCTGTTTAATGTAAGCAT
>ENA-OQHL01000974-OQHL01000974.1-human-gut-metagenome-genome-assembly--contig:-NODE-974-length-16524-cov-4.170397_pt1 | contig 16524 bp, 15 predicted proteins | sample MGYA00242565_ERZ504723 | MGnify/ENA primary metagenome ERZ504723 (study PRJEB26092, sample SAMD00036211) | human gut metagenome | host: Homo sapiens | study: EMG produced TPA metagenomics assembly of... | reverse complement strand
AATGAAACTATCAATAGAAAATGGGAAGGAATTTAGTTATGGAAGACAATACAGTACAAGTAGATTTGAAGGGGGCAGTGAAGGTAGTTTTGGATAATGCTGTTGTAATAATAGCCATTACCTTGATTTTTGCTACTGTAAGCCTTATTTTTACCAAAGTTTGTATACCTAAAAAGTACACATCTTCAGTATCGCTTTATGTAATGAACAATAAAGCAACTCAAAATACAGGCGAAATTTTATCAAGTGATATTAGTGCATCACAGATGCTTGTAAATACTTATGCCGTTATTTTAAGTGATAATTTGGTTATGGAAGATATTGGAAAAATATTGCTTAAGAAATATGGTGAAAAAGGTCTTGAGGGTATTCTCCCGGTTTTAGATAGTGAACAGGGAAAATATATTCCATCAGGTAGTATAGCAAGTTGTATTTCTATGGGTTCAGTAAATGATACAGAAGTGTTACAGATAAGAGCTACTACAAGAGACCCACAGGTTTCAGTAGATGTTTGTTTGGCTATGTCTGAAGTAGCACCGGAGGTCTTATCAAATATTATGGGTGTTGCTTATGTAAATCCTATAGGATATCCTGAACTTCCTAGTGGCAGTTCTTCTCCGAATGTATCTAAAAATGTTATTTTAGGTGGATTTTTTGGTTTTGTTCTTTCAATAGGTCTTGTTTTTGCCCTTAAATTTTTAAATAATACTGTTGACGACGAAGAAACTTTGAGAAATAAGTTTGGAATACCTGTTTTAGGTGAAATACCAGTATATACTGCTAATGAAAGTGAGGGGGCTAACAATGTTTAATTTTCTGAAATCAAAAATAAATAAGACCGGAAACGTACAACGTCCATTTAAGTCTTCTGAGAACCAAGAGGAAAGAACAACTATTCTTGATATAAAGAACTTTCAGGTTATTGAATCCTATAAACAGCTTAGAACAAATGTTATGTTTGCTATGTCTGCAAAGGATGTCAATGTTGTAGAATTTTCAAGCTCTTTCCCAGGAGAGGGAAAATCTATTACTTCGGCAAATATGGCTATTGCTATGGCACAGACAGGTGCAAAAGTCCTTTTAATAGATTGTGATTTGAGAAAATCTGTACAGCATAAAGTTTTTAAAGTTAGTAATAAAGTTGGTTTATCTTCAATTTTGGGTAAGATGGCAACATTAGAAGATGTTGTACATAAGAGTGTTGCAGAAAATTTAGATTTAATAACAGGTGGTCCGGTACCTCCTAATCCTTCGGAGCTTATTGCTTCTAAACATATGGAGGCATTTATAGGTAAGGTAAAGGAAGTTTATGATTATGTAATTATAGATACACCACCTATAAATATTGTTTCTGATGCTTTAGAGCTTTCACAGTATACAGGTGGTCTTGTACTTGTTACCAGACAGGGTATTACTACTTATGATGATGTGAAAAGTTCTTTACAGAGTGCCAAATTCCTTAATGTAAATATATTGGGTCTTATAATAAATGGTGTTAAAGAAGAAAAATTCAAAAGCTATGGCAAGTATGGAAAATACGGCAAATATAAAAAATATAGCAAGTATGGAAGCTATAGCTATAAATAAATTAATGTTTTGGTATTAGGCATAAGGCTTTTTGTTGGGATTATACGATGAGGTGATTTTTGTGAATGTAAAAAGTGGGCTTTTTTTCGGAGGGGCTTTGGTTATGGCAGTTGTTATATTCTGTATGTCAAGTTTTAATGGAACAAAGTCATCCCAACAGAGCTGGAGCTTAGTTAAACCAGTAGTAAGATATTTAGCCAGCAAATGTAGTGTTGAAACTACTACAAAGGTAGTGAATTCTGATAATGCAATCAACAGAGAGGCAGAAACAGAGATTACCACAAAATCTAGCATAAATATTTTAGATTTGAAAAGAATAGCAAAGGAAGAATAATACTTTCAAAAGAACAATGGAGAGCTATAACACAGGGGATTAACAAGTTTGCCAGAAAAAGTGCTCATGTGTTTATGTATTTTCTTTTGACACGTTTTTTTAATTGCTGGATTTAGTAATATAAATTCAAAGTTGAGTAATTATTATATATTATTTTCACTACTTTGTAATCTTGTTTATGCAGTTACTGATGAAGTACACCAAATATTTACTGATAGAACGTCTACAGTCGGTGATGTATTTATTGATTTATTTGGAGGATTGGTATCTGTAGCAGTGTATATTCTTGTAAAAAAATCTTTAATAAAAAAGAGATGAGGAAAATACAAAATGAACAGTAGTTTTGAAGTCTTTTTAAATATGTTAATATCCTATTTGAATGGGAAAAAATTTAATACAGAGCTTAAAATAAACTGGAACGATATTGTTAAACTTGCTGAGATACATAATGTACAGGGTATGATTTATATAGCTTTGCAAAATTCTTCCGTTGAAATTCCGTCAGAAGTGTTGAATACGTTAAATAAAGCGTTTGTTGCAACGGTAACCTATTCTGTACAGCAGGAAATGGAAATGGAACGAGTTAAAAGTGCCTTTAAGAAAGCCAATGTAGATATGGTTCTTATGAAGGGCTATCTTATCAAAAAATATTATCCTAGTAGTGAGCTTAGAACTATGGGAGATGTTGATTTTCTCATAAGAGCTGAAGATAGGCAGAAAAGTGATGAAGTTCTAAAGAGTATTGGTTTTGAGTTTGTTGAAAAAGAATCAGGGGCAAGTGTCTGGAACTATATTAAAGGCAATGTTCTGTTGGAAGTCCATACTTCTATTATTTATCAACAGCTTTTCTTGGGTATAGATTATAGCAAGTATTTTAGCAATGTTTTTAACTACATAGAAGAAAAGTCTCCTAATATTTACGAAATGAAGCCGGAATATCATTTTATTTATGTTTTGGTGCATTTTGCAAAACATCTTTACAGAGTTGGTTCTGGAATAAGAATGGTTATGGATGTTGTGGTGCTTCTTAATAAATGTGGCAAGGATTATGATTGGGACTTTATATGGAAAGAGCTAGAAGATATAAAACTTTTAGATTTTACAAAAAGGCTTTTCTGTATGTGCTATAAATATTTTGATTGCTATGTTCCTGAAAATTGTAAAAATGGTAATGATAAGGTGTCAGAAGCGTTTATGGTGTATGTTCTTAAAGCTGGTATATTTGGTCAATACAATAGAGATTCCTATTCTGTAAAGTTTAATTTAACAGAAGATGAAGATAAAACTAAAAAGATACAGTACAGAGTTAAAAATCTGTTACAGATACTTTTCCCTGATTATGATACTATGTATGGTTGGTTTGCTTGGTTCAGAGGTAAACCGAAGTGGTATTTACCTATTGGCTGGGTAAGAAGATGGATTGTAAACTGGAAATATAAGAGAGAATCCATTTTTCAAAAGCTTAAAGGGGCAGTTATTGCCAATGAAGATAGTTTAGAACATAACGAAATAATGAAGAAAATAGGGCTATTCAAATAGGAGGATATAATTATGAAGGTTGTTTTATTAGCAGGTGGATTTGGTACAAGAATTTCAGAGGAGAGCCATTTAAAGCCAAAGCCTATGGTTGAAATTGGCGAGAAGCCAATACTTTGGCATATTATGAAACTTTATTCATATTATGGTTTTAATGAGTTTGTTGTTTGTGCAGGTTACAAACAGCATATTATAAAGGAATGGTTTGCAGATTATTATCTCCACAACAGTGATATTACATTTGATTTCACAGACGGAAATAATATGATTGTACATACTAATCAGGCTGAACCTTGGAAGGTAACTATTGTTGATACAGGTCTTAACACTATGACAGGTGGTAGAATTAAGAGAGTAAAGGATTACATTGGTGATGAACCTTTCTTCCTCACTTATGGTGACGGTGTATCAAATGTAAATATTAAAAAATTACTTGAATTCCATAAAGAATCAGGCAAGAAGGCTACACTTACAGCAGTAAAACTTGAAGGTAGATTTGGTGTCCTTGATATTGATAAGGACAATGGAATTAACTCTTTCAGAGAAAAGAGCCGAGATGATATGGGCTGGATAAACGGTGGTTTTATGGTTCTTGAACCAAGTGTAATAGATTATATTGCTGATGATACTACTGTATTTGAAAGAGAACCTCTTGAAAAACTTGCTAATACTGGTGAACTTATGAGTTATAAGCATAGTGGTTTCTGGCAGTGTATGGATACTATGCGTGACAAGGAAAAACTTGAAAAACTTTGGGCTAGCAACGAAGCTCCATGGAAAGTTTGGTAATTGACGGAGGCTATTATGTTTGATTTGAATTTTTATAAGGGCAAAAAGGTTTTAGTTACTGGACATACAGGATTTAAAGGATCTTGGATGTGCAAGGTTTTGACTAATATGGGAGCAGAGGTAGCAGGTTATTCTCTTAATCCTCCTACAAACCCATCACTTTTTGAAATTGCTGAAATTGAAAAAGATATTAAGTCATATATTGGGGATATTCGTGATTTAAAGAAATTGAAGGCTGTTTTTGATGAATTTCAGCCGGAAATTGTACTTCATCTTGCTGCCCAGCCAATAGTTAGAGATAGTTATAAGGACCCGGTTTATACTTACGAAACAAATGTTATGGGTACTGTAAATATATTGGAATGTGTCAGAAATAGTGAGAGTGTAAAATCATTCCTTAATGTTACTACTGATAAAGTATATGAAAATAAGGAATGGTGTTGGGGATATAGAGAAAATGAACCTTTAGATGGTTATGACCCTTACTCTAACAGCAAATCTTGTTCTGAGCTTGTAACTCATAGTTATAAAAATTCTTTCTTTAAGGATAGCGATATTGCTATTTCAACAGCTAGAGCCGGTAATGTTATTGGTGGTGGCGATTTTGCTAATGACAGAATTGTACCTGATTGTATAAGAGCTGCTGAAAAGAAGGAAGATATTATTGTAAGAAATCCTCATTCTACAAGACCTTATCAGCATGTTCTTGAACCTGTATATGCTTATCTTATGATTGCTGCAAAACAGTACGAAGATGGCAAATATGCCGGTTATTACAATGTTGGTCCTGATGACGTTGACTGCTTTACAACAGGCAATCTTGTAGACTTGTTTATAAGCAAATGGGGCGAAGGTATGAAATGGATTGATAAGTTTGACGGAGGTCCTCACGAGGCTAATTTCCTTAAATTGGATTGTTCTAAACTTAAAAGCACATTTGGTTGGAAACCTCATTGGAATTTAGATACTGCCATTGAAATGACTGTGGAATGGACTAAGTGCTGGCTTAGTGGTGGCAATATAAGAGAATGTATGGACAAGGAAATTGAAAAATTTCTCTCTGAATAATGGAGTAAAACAATGATAATTAAAACACTTGAACCTTTAAGTGAAATAAATTTAAAAAAAATAGAAGATGCAACAGGTATAAAGCCGGAATATGTTAGTAGAGAAAATATTAGTGATGAAACACTTGGTTGTGCTGACGTTATTATTACAAGGGATAGAGATTTTAAAAGTGAAGTATTGGAAAAATGCCATAATTTAAAGTTTCTATTTGTTGTCAGTGCAGGTGTGGAAAAACTTCCCTTTGATTTACTAAAAGAAAAAAATGTGGTAGTTGCAAATTCCGGAGATTTAAGTGCTGAGGCTATGGCAGAACATACAATAGGTGTTATGCTTATGTTTAGTGCTAAACTTTTGCTCAGTGTAAACAATCAGAGAAAGAAATTTTGGCAAAAGTATGTTATGAACGATACTTTATACAATAAAAATCTTCTTGTTGTAGGTGCTGGCAAAATAGGCAGATGTATAGCTTCAAAAGCTAAGGCATTTAACATGAATGTTGTTGGCGTAAAGAAAGAGCCTACAGAACTTCAAAATTTTGATAAGGTAGTAGCTACTGAAAAGTTATCAGAATATGTGGCTTGGGCAGATTATGTGGTTTGTACTTTGCCATTGACAAGTGAAACAGAAAAAATATTTAACTACGATATGTTCTGTAAAATGAATTCAGAAGGTATTTTTATAAATATTTCAAGGGGTAAACTTGTTGATGAAAATGAAATCATAAAGGCACTTGAAGAAAAGGCTATTAAAGGTGCAGCTTTAGATGTTTTTGATGTTGAACCTTTACCGAAAGATAGTCCTTTGTGGGATATGGAAAATGTTATTGTAACAACTCATTCATCAGGAAGAATAGAAAACTTTATAGATAAAACAATTCCTGTTTTTATAGACAGTTTTGAAAGTTTTACAAAGGATAAAAAACCTAAAACGGTTATTGATTTGGATAAAAGATACTAGGGGGTGTTGGTATGGGCAAAGTAACCTTAATGGACTGTACACTTCGTGATGGTGGATATGTAAATAAATGGAACTTTGGAAATCAATGTATTCGTAATATTATAAATGGACTTGAAGAAAGTAATTTAGATATTATAGAACTTGGTTTTATGCGTGATTTGGAATATAACAAAGAGGATAGCCTTTTTCCATCTACAAAACATATTGATGGACTTATTTCTAATAGAAATGGCAAGACGAAGTATGCTGCCATTGTTGAAATGGCTAATTATTTTCCTCTTGAAAAATTAGAGCCTTATCATCAGGGTGGACTTGATATTATAAGATATTCATTTTGGAAAAGACTTATTGATGATGCCTTTGATTATTCTAAGAAAATAATTGATAAGGGTTATAAGTTAAGTGTTCAGCCTACAAGAGTTGAACAGTATTCACCTTCTGATTTTGAGGAAATGATAAAAAGATTTGGAAGTCTTAATCCATATGCTATATATATTGTTGATACTTTTGGACTTTTGACAAAGAGTCAACTTTATAAATATGCTGAAATAGCAGATAAGTATTTAGGAAAAGGTATTCTTTTAGGATACCATGCCCATAACAATATGCAACAGGCTTTTTCAAATGCAACTTCATTGCTGGAAATGAACCTTGACCATGATGTAATATTAGATGCTAGTATTTTTGGTATGGGTAGAGGTGCCGGTAATTTGAATTTGGAGCTTATTGCTAGTTACCTTAATGCAGAGAATGGAGCTAATTATAACATTCCTAAAATATATGAATTATTCGATAAGAATATAAAACCAATATATAATGAATATGGTTGGGGATATTCTATACCATATTTTATAGCAGCATCATTGGAGTGTAATCCAAACTATGCAAGCTATTATATAAATAATACAGACCTTACAAATGAGGAAATTTACAGAGTTTTATCAACTGTTGAAGGCAGTGATAAGTACCTTTACTCAAATGAAAAGGCAGAAAATTTTATGAAAGAAATAATTAAAAAGAGGTAGGTATGGGAAAGAAATATTACGGACTGGATATTGGAAAATTCATATGTGCTTTACTTATTATATCTTCTCACTTTGCTAGTGAATGGGGTCATTTTTCTAAAAGTGTGGATATGCTTTTTTCAATTTACATTATTGCAGTACCTTTTTTCTTCGCAGTAAGTGGCTTCTTGCTTTTCAATAAAATAGAAAACATAGATGCTACACAGCATAAAGGTGTTTTAATTAAATATTTGAAAAAGATTGTGTTAATGTACTTAATGTGGTCTGTAATATACATTGCTTTTAATGTTGCTACATTTTGTAAATTTGGTGTTACGTCTCAGGAAGTTATTGGCTATATACATCAATGTATAGTTTACTCTACATATGATACAATATGGTTTTTACCAGCCTTGGGTGTTGGTGTTGTAATGGTATATTTTATGAAGAAAGTAATGTCCTTTAAAAATATAATGATAGTAGCCATTGTATTTTATATAATCGGCATACTTGGCGTAACTTATAGTGGCTTAATGGTAAAAAGCGAGCTTTTAAGTACTATCTACGGTGCTTATGAAAAAGTTTTCCTTACTACAAGAAATGGTTTTTTCAACGGTTTTCCTTTTGTAGCACTAGGAGCTTATATAGCTTATGAAGTAAACCATGGTAAGTATAAAAAAGCAAATTTAAAGTATGCTGCTTTATGTGCTGTGTTTGGTATATTGTTTGTTGCAGAGGCTTTTGCTACAAAGAAGTTGTTGTCTGCACCAAATGCTAATACAGTATTTATGCTTTTACCTTTTGTATATTTTGCAGTTAAATTTTTATTGGGAGTGAACATACCAGACAACAAAATTTGTTATGTTTTAAGAAAATTGAGTACGACGATGTTTTTATCTCAAAGAATTTTTCTTACAGCATTGCCGGTATTGTTCCCTAATTCAGTATTTGAAAATTTACTTAGTTTTAATTCCTTCGGAGGATTGATATATATTATTGTAATAACAATAGCTTTTTCAGCTTTGTTGACCTTCTTGGGAAATCACAATAAAATAGTTAGACTTATGGTCTATGGTTTCAGGGGGGAATTTTTTATGTATGTTGTTTATCACAGTAGCGATAGTTTTGTAGGAGTTACTTGTGTTTCTATTGCTTCTTTATTAGAAAATAATAAGGATATGGATAAAATAGAAATATTTTATATAAGCAAGGGAATATCAGAAGAAAATAAAAAAATAGTTACAGATTTTGTTGAAAAATATGGTAGAAAAATTAGCTTTATAGAAATGCCTAATTGGTCAGAAAAATATAGTGTAAATCTTTCAACAACATTGAAACGCTGGCTTGGAATGGGATATAATAGATTATTTATAACAGAACTTTTGCCGGATTATGTGGATAAGGTTTTATACTTAGATTCTGATACAGTAGTTGACGGTTCTCTTAATTTATTGTGGAATTTAGACATAGGTAATAATTATATGGCTGGTGTTGATGATTGTTTAAGTGGTACATATCGTAAACTTGTAGACATACCTGAAAATGGTACATATTGCAATAGTGGTGTGCTTATTTTAAACTTAAATAAATTCAGACAGGATAATGTAATTCAGAAATTCTTAGATTTTATAGTTGCACATAAAGGTTTTATTGTGTTTAATGAGCAGAGTATTTTAAACTCAGTATTTGCAGGAAAGGTTTATATTCTTCCTTTGAAGTATAATGTGTATACTCTTGTATTTACGTTTAAGAGAAATGAACTTATGAAATTGAGAATACCACATAACTATTCTTATTCTGAAAAAGAATACGAATTGGCTAAAAATAAGCCTATTATAGTGCATTGCACCGGATGTTTTATGATTGCCAACAGACCTTGGATTGAAAATAGTGACCATCCTTATAAAGATAAATATATGCATTACAGAGAATTGACACCTTACAAGGACTTACCTTTAGATAAGGATAATAGAGGTAAGATGTCAAGAATTTACTGTAAGGTATGCAATGCCTTGCCGAAGTTTGTGACAATAGGAATTGTAAAGGTGTTATATAATTATATAAGACCGATTATGTTTGAAAATAAAAGAAAGAAACATATTAAGGGATAGTGGTGGTTATTATGAAACAATATACAATTAATGGCAGGTTTTTTGCAAAGAAACTTTCAGGTCAGGAAAGATTTGCCAGAGAAATGATGGCTGAATTGGATAAGATATGTAAACCAGGGGAGTTTGAGATTGTTACTCCTGAATATGCAAAGGATATTCCGGAATATAAAAATATAAAAGTTATAAAGTATGGCAAAGTAAAGAGCCATTTTTGGGAACAGATTAATTTATGGTGGTATTTAGTTAAGAATAAAAAGACAGGTGTAAATTTGTGTACTACTTGTCCTCTATTAAAGCCGGACATAAATACAATTCACGATATTAGTATGACTGTTAATAAGCAGTGGTACAATAACTTGTATGGCAGAATGTCAAGAATTTGGCATGAATTTATGAAGTTTACAACTTTCCACTTTGCAAAGAAAGTTTTTACTGTTTCAGAATTTTCAAAAAGTGAAATGATAAGAGTGTTTAAGGCTGACCCTGATAAAATTTGCGTTTTGGGCAATGGCTGGCAACATTACAATAGAGTTGGTACAGATGAAACAATTTTTGAAAGAGTACCACGTCTTAAACGCAAGGAATATTATTTTGCTGCAAGTTCTCTTACACCTCAGAAAAACTTTAAGTGGCTTAAAGAGGTTGCTCAGAAAAATCCGGATTGTACTTTTGCCATTGCTGGTAAAATTGAAGGATTATCTACAGCTAATGATATGGATAAAAAGTTAGATAATGTTATTTATTTAGGCTTTGTATCTGATGAAGAAATGAAAACACTTATGGCAAATTGTAAGGCTTTTATTCATCCTGCTTTGTATGAGGGCTTTGGTATTACTCCAATGGAAGCTATGTCAGTAGGGGCTGAGCTTATAATCTCAAATGCAGCTTGTTTACCTGAAATATATGGAAAATCAGCACATTACATTGACCCACATAACTCAGATGTTGATTTAGACAAACTTTTAAGTGAGCCAGTCGAGTCAGCTGATAAGGTACTTAATAACTACAGTTGGGAAAAATTTGCTAAAAAGTTCTACAATGAACTTATGGAAATGAACTAAAAGGAGAAGGCTATGAAAAAGATAGGAATATTAACATATCACGCTTGTTTTAACTACGGTGCTTGTTTACAGGCTTACGCATTACAAAGGTCTATTATGAAAATACAGCCGGACTGTGAAATAATTGATTATCAGTCAAAGACACTTAGAAATATTTGTGATGTATTTTCTAAAAAGCCTGACAACAAAAAGGAAATAATAAAGAATATTACTCGTTTTCCTTACAGAAGTCAGCTTTTAAAAAGACAGGCAATGTTTGAGGACTTTATTAATAATGACCTTATTATTAGCAAAAGATGTACTACAGAAGCAGATGTTGAAAAGCAGGCTGAACAGTATGAATGTATAGTATGTGGTAGTGACCAGACTTGGAATCTTGAACCATCAATAAGATATTGCAACGAAGTATATTACTTAAACTTCCCTAAAAAGCAGAGAAGAGTAACTTATGCAACATCTTTTGGTCAGTGGGTTGAAAAGTTACCTCAGAGAGAAGATGAAGTTCTTCCTTGGATAAAGACATACGACTGTCTTTCAATGAGAGAAGAAAGTGGTGTTGAATATTTACGCAATAAGGGCTTTGAATGTGAACACGTTTTAGACCCTACACTTCTTTTAGACGTTGATGAGTATGACAAAATATGTGAAGCTCCAATTATGAATGAACCTTATGTGCTTATGTTCTCTTGGAACTGTGCTAAGGAAGTTATTGAAGTGGCTAAGGCTGCTGCAAAGAAGTTGAATTGCAAACTTATAAATATTGTTGCACCTCCAAGAGCTTTATTCTCAGGTGTAGAAAGAAAGTTAGATGTAGGTCCAAAGCAGTTTTTAAGTCTTGTAAAAAATGCTGAATTTGTAGTTACAAATTCTTTCCATGGAACAGTATTTTCTTCTATTTATGGAAAGCAGTTTGCATCTGTTATTTCAGGTAAGATTGATAAAAGACGTCAGTCACTTATGCACCAGTTAGGTTTGGAAAATAACTTAATTAAGCCGGAAGATTTTGACTTAAATAAGATTGCAAAAACTGATTTCTCAAATGTTCATCAGAACATTCAAAATGTTAGAAAGACATCTTTAGATTACTTAAATAAGGCTATAACATTCTAGGAAGTGTAAATATGATTAAATTTGATTTTAATAAAAATTGTTGTGGATGTACTGCCTGCAAAAATTCTTGCCCAACAGGAGCAATACAGATGACAGAAAATTCTGAAGGCTTTTTGCTTCCTGTTGTGGATAAAACAAAGTGCGTAGACTGTGGCAAATGTGACACGGTCTGTCCATTTTTAAATTCTGAAAATGGCGAAAAGGTTCAGCTTTTGAAGTCTAAAACTTATTTGTATTACTTAAAAGATGAAAAAATACGAATGAATAGTGCTTCAGGTGGTGCTTTTTATGGTATTGCAGAACAGTTTGTGGAAAACGGTGGATATGTTTGTGGTTGTGTATGGGATAATGATTTAGAAGCCTGTCACATAGTTTCAGACAAAATTGATGACGTTTTAAGAATGCAAAGTTCTAAGTATACACAAAGCAATATGAAAAATTGTTATAGTGAAATAAAAGAACTTTTAAAAGCTGAAAAGAAAGTTTTCTTTACAGGAACAGCCTGTCAGGTAGCCGGTTTAAAGGGCTATTTGGGAAAAGAATATGACAATCTTCTTTGTGCTGCAATCATATGTCATGGTGTTCCTTCACCAAAGGTTTGGAGAAAGTATAAAAATGCTCTTGAAAAGCGTTTTGGTGGAAAAATGACAAACGTAAATATGAGAGATAAAGAAAAGTTTGGATATACTAAGTCAGCTTGTAAATATGAATTTGATAACGGTAAGATTGTTCAATGGGAAACATATTTAAGAGATTTGTATTGTTTCTGCTTTACAGACGATTTATTTATCAGAAATTCCTGTTTAGATTGTCGATATAAGGGTAATAATTCCTCAGCTGATATTATATTAGGCGATTATTACAAAAATATAGAGGGTTCAGGCAATGCCGGTGTTGGTGTTGTAATTTGCCTTAATGAAAAGGGTAATAATACAATCACCAATGTCAAAAATGCACATGTTGTGGAATTTGATAATGATGAATTTATAAAGAAGAATAATATGTTATGGAATTCTACAAGTGGTAATCCAAACAGAGAAAAGTTCTTTAAGGATTTTGATAATGCAGAAATTATAAAGTGCATAAAAAATTATATCCCTTTTAGATTTAAAGTTAAAGTTGTGCTTAATAAAATGGGTATCTTTAGATTAGTTAGAAAATGATTGGAAAAGGATAATTTTGGCATTTAATTTTGGAGGAATATGAAAAGAATTATAGTTGTTATGTCTACATACAACGGTGCCGATTGTTTAGAAAAACAAATTGAATCTATTTTTGCCCAAAAGGGTGTTGAGGTAAGTTGTCTGGTGAGAGATGATGGCTCAACAGACAACACCTTGAAAGTTTTAGAAAAATGCAAAGATAGATTTGGTGCAATAGAAATTCTAAAAGGCGAAAATGTAGGTTGGAGAAAAAGTTTTTTACTTGCTTTAAAAAATGCTGGTGAGGCAGATTATTATGCTTTTTCAGACCAGGACGATATTTGGTTTGAAGATAAATTGATTAAGTCAATTACTGAGCTGGAAAAGCATAATAGTGATAGACCATTAATGTTCCATTGTAATAGAGTAAGTTGCGATGAAAATTTAGTGCCTATTAAACCGGCTCCTAAGCTGGCTAAGCCTCTTAATAAGAAAAATGCCATTGTTCAGGAATTTGCTCAAGGCTGTTCAATAGTTATGAATAAAGTAGCAAAGGAACTTGTAACAAAAGGTATACCTAAGTGTGATGTACCACACGATATGTGGACTGGAATGGTTTGTTACTATTTTGGAGAAGTATATTATAGCAGTGAACCTTTATTCTATCACATAAATCACGGAACAAATGCTTCTGGTGCAGGTCATATACATAAAAGTCGATTTGGCAGATTGAAAAGATTAAACAAGTTTGGATGTTATCCAAATGTAGCTAAAGATATGTTGGATATATATGGTGAACTTTTAACAGAAGAAGATAAGCAATTTTTGACTACAGCAGTAAATGTAAGAAATAGCTTTGCCTGTAGATTGAAGTTGATTTTTGATTTAGAATTTCGTAGAAAGTTTTTGTGTGGAACACTTAGTTTAAAATATTCTGTTTTAATGGGAAAATTTTAATAGTGAATCGGAAAGAAATCCGACGACTTAACTTGTTAAGTTGCAAATTAACGCAGTTAATTTGTTCTGACCAGTGAATCGGAAAGATAAATCCGATGGCTTGCTTGTCAAGCCACATTTTGCAAAGCAAAATGTTCTGACAGTGAATCGGAAAGAAAAGTCTGATGGCTTAAATGGTAAAGACACAAGTTTATTGTGCCGAATTACCAAAAAAATAAAATTGGAGCAACATTATGGATTTAAGAAAGAAGTTTAAAAATAATATATTTTTTGCCTTTGGTGCACAGACAGTATCTATGCTTATGAGCATAATGATGTCGTTATTTGTACCGAAGCTTTTAAATGTCACAAATTTTGGATATTGGCAGTTGTTTATATTCTACTATGGATATGTAGGCTTTTTCCACTTTGGTTTAAATGACGGTGTTTATTTAAAGTACGGTGGTGTAGAGTATAATAAGCTGGATAAGGACCTTATTGGTTCTCAGTTTAAAATGGGTGCATTTTTCCAAAGTATATTTGCATTATTGATTATGCTTTTTGCTTTTTTCTTTATTAAGGATAATAATCGACAGTTTGTTTTGTATGCAACTGCTATTGTTCTTGTAATAAATAATGTTGCTCTTTATTTAGGTTATGTTTTTCAAGCATGTAATGAAACAAAGTTGTTTTCAATTTCAGTTATTATAGATAAGCTCATTTTCCTTATTACATTGTTATTCTTCCTTGTTGTAAGAGTTGATGACTTTAGAGTTTATGTTTGTTTGTATTTATTTAGCAAAACAGTTTCTTTATTATATTGTATGTATAAGGGAAAGGAAATAGTTTTTAGTAAGTGCTTGCCATTTTTAAAAACATTGTTTGAAATGACTGGCAATATAAAAATTGGTATAAACCTTATGCTTGCAAATATTGCCAGTACACTTATTATAGGTTCAGCCAGATTTATAATAGACGGAAAATGGGGAATTGAAATGTTTGGTCAGTTCTCTCTTTCCATATCAATGATAAATTTCGTGCTTTTATTTTTAGGTCAGGTAAGTATGGTATTGTTCCCAATGCTCAGACAGGTAGATGAAAAAAATCAGTCTAAGTTTTATTTAGGTATAAGAGATGCTTTAAGTTTGTTTTTGCCTTTAGCATTTGTGGCATATATTCCGTTAAGATTTGCCTTAGGACTTTGGTTGCCACAGTATGATGACAGCCTTGTATTTTTGGGAATATTGTTGCCAATATGCACCTTTAATGGTAAAATGAATTTGTTATGTATTACTTACTTAAAGGTTTTTAGAAAAGAAAAAAGTTTACTTTATATAAATTTGGTTAGTATGGTAGTTAGCTGTATATTTGCTTGGATTGGGGCTTATGTCTTCAATAGTATTTTGGCAGTTGCAGTGTTATTGGTTCTTTCTATAGCTTTGAGAAGTTTTGTTTCGGAAGTATATGTGGCAAATATTATGAAGTTTAATATTACAAAGGATATTATTCTGGAAACTTTGATGGTTTGCGTATTTATGTCTGCATCATATTTCTTGAAAAATCATTTGTGGTATGCCTTTGGAGTAACATTATTGGCTTACGCATTGTTTGTAGTACTTAATTACAAAAAGCTCAATGTTTTAAAAATGGTTCTAAAGAGAAAATAATTAAAATGCTTGGAAGAGAGGGCAACAAATAAAATGAATTATTTACATTTACTTATGCTATTTGAAACCATATTTGTTATTGGTTCGTTCTATGCTTTGAAAAAAGATATACTTGCTCCGTCGTTTTTGGCCGGCTGTAGTTTTTGGCTTAGTGCATTGTGTGTTCTTTTAAATGAAAGTAAATGGAATGTACATTTGTTAAAAAAAACATTATTGATTTTAGTCTTTGGTCAGATTGCTATGTTCTTAGGGGATATACTGGCTACAAAGGTTCCTGTTTTGAGGAAAAAAGATAAAGAAACTATTGAAAAAGAAAAAAGTATGGAATATAAGCCTATATTTATTCAAAAGGGAAAAAATTTATTTTGTTTACATTTAATACTGCCCTTTTCGTATATTTTGCCTATTCTATATTAAAAAAAGGGCTTTTATATGAATGCAATCATTGACGCACATAGAATGCAAGTTGAAGACGGTATTTCAGAAATGAATGTTTTTGTTCAGCAGAGTTTCCGTTTCTTGATTGTTTGTGCATTGGTTTATGCTTTCATACTTCTTTATAATAGAATTATATGCAATAAAAAGTATCAGCACGATATGTTCTATAGCCTTTATTTTAATGCACTTGCTATTATAGAATCTGTATTGTCAGCATCAAGAAGAAATATCATAGTTATGTTAATAGCGTGGTTCTTCATGACAGTGGTTCTTTGGAATGTAAAAAATGGTTGGCAGTTCAAGTTGTCTAAAAAACTTATAAGAAAGACTGGTGTTATTGTTGTTATAACAATGGTAATATTTAGAGCTTTACATACAATATTAAAAGGTACTCAATCAAACCTTACAAGTTTCTATGATTATGTAACATATTATATAGGTTGTCCTATACAGTCTTTAAATATTTATTTACAGAGAAATGTTCAAATTCATCGTTCACCTTATTGGGGTCAGTTTAGTTTGCCTAGTTTGATGAAGGCTCTAAAACGTATTCCAAGAAGTGTAGAAACCACTTTTGATTATGTATATTTAGGTGGTGGTGCTAACGCTGCTTCAAACGTTTATACATTCTTCCTTGCACCTTATTTGGATTTTGGTTTTATGGGTTGTATGATATTTTCATTTGTAGTTTACTTTGTTTTAAGCTTGTTATATACAAAGGCAGTAAAAAATCGTAATATGACATATAGTGTTGCAAGAAATACAGCAATTTTAGGATTTATAT
>ENA-OQHL01000971-OQHL01000971.1-human-gut-metagenome-genome-assembly--contig:-NODE-971-length-16559-cov-8.381755_pt1 | contig 16559 bp, 19 predicted proteins | sample MGYA00242565_ERZ504723 | MGnify/ENA primary metagenome ERZ504723 (study PRJEB26092, sample SAMD00036211) | human gut metagenome | host: Homo sapiens | study: EMG produced TPA metagenomics assembly of... | reverse complement strand
TCCGTGAGAAATCAGAATATAAAATGAAAAGCGAAAATGTTGCAATACCCGAGATCCATACAAAAAATTTCGATGAGATTGAGGAACATATTGATGAAATAGAACAGGAAAAAGAAGAAAAACATTCTATCCTCTATGATAATGTAGCAATTCCTGAGGTTCATATTCATAAAAAGGAAAAATAGAATTCTGATATGCAGGATTCCAACAAAAAATGGCAGTACATTCTTCCAGTTCTGGTTAATGTACTGCCTGTTTGTTATTATGCTTCTGCTCTCATTTTTGCATATAATTGTTTTCTCACAAAGTAATAACAGATTACCTGTAATACGATCGTTATGATCCAAGATGCTGGATATGATATAAATAAAATATCCAATGATCTATGATTCGGGAAAATCCAGAAAATCCATACGATTCTTGTTCCTACCGTTCCAATGATCGAAAGGATCATCGGCACACCAGAACGCCCCATTCCGCGAAGTGCTCCAGGAAACAGATCCATAAATCCACAGAGGAAATACGTAACTGTTGTATATAACAAGATTTCCATTCCACATTGAATTACTTTTGAATTACTTGTATAAATCGTCAATAGTTTAGGTCCAAAGAAATAAGCGCTGTTTCCCAAGATCATCATTGCGACAAATGATAAGATCAGACAGTCGATCAAGACACGATCCATTCGTTTCCATTTTCCAACACCATAGTTCTGACTGGTAAAACTCATGCAAGCCTGTGTCACTGCATTCACTGTAACATACAAAAATCCAAAAATATTATTTGCCGCCGTATATCCTGCCATTGCGATCGATCCAAAAGAATTCACTGATGACTGCAATAATACATTAGAGAAATTAATAACAGTACTTTGAATTCCTGCTGGGATTCCTACCTGAAAAATCTGTTTTAAATATTCCTTTTGAATCTTTAATTTTGAAAAGCGCAGTTGGTAACTTGTCTCTGATCGATACAGACATCGAAGCACGAGTATACTTGAGATCAGCTGTGAAATTACCGTTCCGATCGCAACTCCCGCAACGCCAAGATGAAAAATGATAACCAGACACATATTAAGACCTGCATTTGCAATTCCAGCAACGATCAAATAAAACAGCGGACGTTTTGTATCTCCGACCGCTCTTAAAATGGATGCTCCATAATTATAAAGCATAAAAAACGGCATCCCCATAAAATAAATTCTCATATAAAGAGTTGAAAGATTGATCACATCATCTGGTGTATCCATTAATTCTAATACTGGTTTTGCAAAAATCAATCCTACAAAGACCATAATAATTCCGCTGATCAGCGCCAGTGTGATTGCCGTATGAACGGTTTCAGACATTTCTTTATCTTTGCCCGCCGCATAAAATCTTGCGGATAAAACATTCGCTCCAAGGGATATTCCAATAAATAAATTGGTAAACATATTGATCAGGGCAGTAGTTGAGCCAACCGCTGCAAGTGACTGGCTCCCGCTAAATCTTCCGATAACTATAATATCCACTGCATTAAACATCAGCTGCAAAATTCCGGATAACATCAATGGTAACGAAAATGAGATCAGTTTGTCCATGATCGTTCCATTGCACATATCAATTTCATATTTATTACGTTTTATTGTTGAACTCATTGCCTTACTCGAATACCTTTTTTATACTGTCATAGTGCAGGAAAATCCCTTCCTGTGCAAATGCTTTGATTTCATCTATTGAGGCAAACATATAACCATCAATCTCTGCTTCCTGAAAGTTTACATCACTGTCATCGATATCTAATGTAAAACGATAAACATCTACAAAATAGTTATCTCCTTCTCCTGGATTCTCTCTCTTGTATGTAAACATATATCCGCCTTCAGCATCTTTAACATCCAGTCCTGTTTCTTCTTTCACTTCACGAAGAACCGCATCATAAGATGCTTCCCCTGCCTGTGCAGCACCACCAGACACTTCCCACCATCCTGGTGCCCATGCCTTTGTCATAACTCTTTTTGTGATCAAAAATTTACCATCTGATCTTCTAATGACTCCAAGAACTGTCAGATGATATTCATCATCTTTTAATGTCCAGTCATTTCTCTTCATTGTACGGCCTGTCAGTTGTTTATTCTTATCGTAAATGTCCCATCTTTCTTCCATTTTTGCATTTCTCCTTGGGTGTGTTTCTTTATTAATCTTAACATTTTACGAAATTTATTGCAAATTGCGATTGAGATGTTCCAAACATTCATAGCAAGCCATTGTATATTTTTAAATCTTCATCCTTAAACACATTAAAGACTACCTTTTTTATTCTGCTGTCTTTGTCAAGATACTGCTTTACAGTGTTCGTTGCAATCTCGGCAGCTCGTTGCTGCGGAAAACGGAATACCCCTGTGGACAGGCAACAGAATGCAATGGATTCTGCACCTGTATCAGCAGCAAGCTTTAGGCACTCTGTGTAGCAGCTTGTGAGCAGAGCTTCATCTTCCTTTGTAACTTTCCATTGTATAATAGGTCCTACCGTATGAAGAATATATTTTGCCGGAAGATTGTAGCCCGATGTTATCTTTGCTTTGCCGGTCTCTTCTTCATGTCCTTGCTTTGTCATAATCTCATACATTTTCAGACGAAGTTCCATGCCTGCATAAGTATGAATAAAGTTATCAATACAAGCATGCATCGGCGAAAAGCATCCAAGCATCTGTGAGTTGCAAGCATTTACGATTGCATCGCATTTCAGTGTCGTAATATCGCCCTGCCAGATATATAATCTCGGATCGGATTTCACAGATGCAAGCGTAGCAACATCTGTGATTCCACGCTCTATATTTCTTTCTGTAAGGTACTCATCCTGTATTTTCAAAAAATCATTACTGATTGGTCTTGGCGATCTGACATTCATAAGTGAGCGGAGCAGATTTTCCTGCCCTTGCTTATCTGTAGGAATGTTCTGTCTGCCAAACCGTATTTGTTCTTTTAAAAGATACTGAATCAAATATTCTCTTCGCTCATCCTGTGTCATAATACCAGCCCCCTTATATCAGAAATTGCCTTTGCCATATCACCGCCAATACCGATTGCACGTTCCCCGAAGCTTTCCGGCACTACCGCTTCGTCCATATTCAGACGTATCAAGCTGTATGACGAGTTCTCCCTCACCATCTTTTCAAAAGGGAAACGTATAATAATCGGCGTATTAAATCCAACCCCAAGTTCCAAAAGAACAACCTTTTTATCCTTATTCTGTTCCAGAAAACCCGCATATCTGTCGGCTGCCTCATGCCACGCTTCATCTTCTACAAAATAATTATCACAACGAAGGTTCATAGCCATATTGCCTCCACACACCGGACATTTTGGTACAAGTTCTGATGGAATCAGGCAGTCTCTTCTTGCTTCATCCATTTTACGAAACAAGTCTTCCGCATTGTAAGTCTTTGAATGACAGCCTTTCTGGCACTGGATTTTTCCATAGTCTCCCTGTGTTGCAAATATTCTTTTTTCATCAAAACCTGCTTTATAAAACTGATGATCCACATTGGTTGTAAGTACAAAATATTCTTTGTTCTTTACAATATCATAAAGCTCGGTATAAAGCGGTAATGCCAGAGGATCAAAGCGGTTCATCAATGCATGTTTTGACCAGTATCCCCACTTTGCCTCCTCAGACGGATATGGATAAAATCCGGCTGCATACATATCTGTCATGTAGTGCTCACCGTATTTTTTTATAAACTCTGCAAAATTGTCCGTAAACCTTTTACCGTCATACCGGATTCCTGCCGCTGTCGATGCCCCGGCTCCTGCACCAATTATAACACAGTCTGCATTTCTTATATTCTCTGCTGCCCCTCTGATCTGATCTTCATATGCATCCTTTTGAAATACATAATCCCTTGCCGGAGTACTACATAAAAAGTTTCTCCAGTCAACATGTCCTTTTCTGATTTTCTTAAAAATCATAATTAACCTCTTTTCTCAATACACTGCTTCGGACAAATTTCTGCGCATCTTCCACAATGCAGACAGTGATTCTGATTAATTGTTACCGGAACTGAAGATATATCAATGCACTTTTGCGGACATACAGAGTAACACAGTTTGCATCCACCAGAAGCTTGAGATAATCTATTTTTGTCATTTTAAATCCTCTCCTTTCAGTACTGGTATCATTTATATATATATCATCATAGAGACTGCACCAAAACAGCCCGCAGGATGGGATTTCCTACGGGTGTTGATTATCTATAACTAAAATTCATAAGGTGGATTTCCTGAAAAATCAGCAATCACACCATGCGGATTTTCAAGGTAGAACACCTCAAAAATAGGATTATCTGCTGTCTGATACTGTCCCTTAACAATAGGATTGTTCATGCATCCTTCCTTTACGCCCATGTTGTTCTCAAACACTGCTTTACCATGAAGACGAATCCATGCATATTCAGGAGATGAAACTGATACCTCTACCTCAGGATTCTCTAACATATCCTTGTAAACATCCTTTGTGTTGTTGGTGCAAAACCAGAGCTTCCCATCCTGCTCGAAGCAGAACATGAACGGACGGCATTTTGCCTTTCCATCTCTTCCAACTGTTGCTAAGTACTGAACTGGGTTTTTCTGAAAAAATTCTACTACTTTCTGCATATTAAGTACCTCCTTTATTTGTTGTAACCTTATTAGTTACATTTTGTATTCATACTATAGCACCCACTTAATGTAATGTCAATGGTTACATCAAACTTTTTTGTAACTTTTTTTGTTACAACTTCCTTTAAAAATTTTACATTGATTATAACAAATATATGAAATAAAAAAGGCCCCGGAAATTGTGATGATATAATCACGCATCCGAAGTCTTGTCTGCTACTCTTTTTCTATATATACTGCAATATCTTTTTTTACATCAGCAAGCGTCATTTCTGAAAGCTTTTTTTCCATTGCCCTTTGCACATCCAGTAGTCTCTTATCAAGAACATGATGAATATTCTTTCCTACCGGACATTTCTGATTGGGATTCTTGTGAAAGTGAAACAGTTCTTCATCCGGTGCACATTCCACTGCCCGGTATACATCAAGAAATGTAATCTGATCAAGTGGTCTGGTAATTGTCACACCGCCAGTTCCTCTTGCAACTTCTATCAGTCCTGCTGCCTTCAACTGCTGTAATATTTTTCTTACAATAACCGGATTCGTTCCAATACTTGCTGCCATAAAATCACTTGTCATCTTCTGCTCAGAAAATGTATCTATACAAGCAAACATATGAATTGCCATCGTAAATCTGCTGGAAATCTGCATTCTTAACACCTCTCTTTGACAGTAATCATATCAAATAGAATCTGTAATTGCAATGGTTACATTATTAAAGAAAATCTCATATAAAATAATCAATAGTAAGCTTTAGAAAAGCAGGGTATATTATGAATACTATCATTTTCTTAATTTTATGATTGAAAGTCTTCAGGTATTTAGAGAAAAAAATTAAAGTTTTTCTTGTGCATAAATAGATATATCCCCATTCACACCATATGCGATCACACAGACGATAACAAACAGCACCATATCAGCTCCTCCAAACACTTCTAATCCGATCATGATCGGCGCGATCAATGTATTTGTTGCACTTCCAAAGACTGCTGCATATCCTAGTGCTGCACATAACATTGGTGGCAGTCCAAAGATTCCACCTAAGATCACCCCTAGAGAAGTTCCAATCGAAAATAGTGGTGTTACTTCTCCACCTTGGAATCCAATCGCTAAGGTAAATATCGTAAATAATAATTTCAAGATCCAATCATATCCGTAGATAGTCTGGTTTGTAAATCCTGCAGAGATTAAATTTGTTCCAAGTCCGCTGTATCTTGCTTCATGAAGTACAAATAATAAGATTGCAAGTGGAATTGCCATTGCTCCGATTCTTAAAAACTGGTTTGTGATCTTATCTCCCATATACATTTTTAATCTGCTTAGTGAAAAGGAAAATAATCTTCCAACAAGTCCAAATAGGATTGCTAAACAGATTACAGATAAAATTGTTTTTGTTCCAGATAGATTTACACTATCTTTGATCACAACCGAAAATTTTTCTAATCCAAGGCTATGCGATGTAAATGCTGCTGTATATGCAGATACAAGTGCTGGAAGGAGTGCCTCATAATCCATTTTCCCGATCACAATCACTTCAATCGCAAAAAATGTTGCACTAAGTGGTGTTTGAAATAATCCTCCAAATCCTGCTGCCATACCGATCACAAGCATTAATCTTCCATTTTCAGGAAAGTTAAATTTCCTTCCGATCGCATGGGAAAGCGTGGCTCCGATCTGTACGGCAACCCCTTCTCTTCCGGCACTTCCTCCGAATAGATGTGTGATCCATGTACCGATCATTACGAGTGGAATTAATAATAGTGGGATTGAATCTGTCTTTTTCTGACCGACTTCAAAGACTAGTTTCATTCCTTTTAGGCTTAGCTTGCTAAAATAGTAGTACATTGCTGTAATAGCTAGGCCTGCTAATGGTAGGAATGGAAGTAGGTATTGGTAATGGATGGTTCGAAAATCCGAAATTGCGATCAGTACTCTTCCAAATAGTGCATCGATCGCACCGACGATGATTCCTACGATGACTGCTAGGATGAAATATTTTAGTAGTTGTAAAATGTAATCCTTTTTTTTCACTTTTTATTCCTTTCTTCTCTTATGTTTCACATATAGTATAACATGTGGCACAAATTCACAACAGTATTTCTGCACTATCAATATATTATATCAAAGTTGCAGATCATTATGGCTGTTACAAATTCCGATGCTTTTGCTAAGGTAAAAGCTGTTGGATCTGGTGATGTTCTGGCTGGTAATCATGTGTTGAAAGTTTATAAATAATTTTAGGTTGTTATAATTATATAAAAGAGACTGTGTATCTAATTTCATATTTTTTAGATGATGCACAGTCTCTTTTATATTTTAAGATAGTATTTTCTGAATTTGGGATGCTTCCATAGAACATTCTTTTGCAATTTGCTCTACTGAGTATCCCTTTTGATATAATTTAAAAACTTTCTTTGTTAATTCTATTCCTCTCTCTATTCCCTGTTCTATTCCCTCTTTTTTCGCTGTTCTCATTCTACTGACTTCATCGCTAACAGCCATCTCTTCTCTTAAATACAAATATCGTTCCTTCTCATCCTGACTCATCTTATACATCTCATTTTTCACCGCCTCTCTATATGGATTTCCACGAATCGTTTCTTCTACTTCTCCCCAGTCTTTCGCTGCTAATAATCTTGCCCAATCATATAATTCTGTCTGTTTTTCTTCTTCCGTTGCTGACTCTATTTGTTTTAATTGTACCACATGGAATTGTAACTTGCTACTGTATTCCTCTTTCGTTTTTATATCTAATAATTTAATATGATGATGAAATCCTGTACTTTTCATTTGATCAAAATTCAGGATTCCTACATGAATACATGGTTCTAAATCTTCATATGGCTGCCCATGGTAAAATGACTCTGTAAACATTCTACAATTATAAAATACACTTCGCTCTGTCCAATCCTTTTGATAACGGTTTTGCATCTCTATATTAATCTTTTTATTGTTATTTAAATAAATTTTTATATCTAAAATCCCTTCTTTTTCTTCTTCACTTTCCCCTTCTTCAAACGGATCAATCACTTCTAAATCCACGACATCTTCTTCCTTTAAATCTAACAAGGCAATTAAAAAACCTTTTGCAATATAACTATTTTTGAAGGTTTTGCGAAATGCATAGTTGTTTGTTAATTGAATGTTTAATGGTTCCTTCTGTGCGGCTTTCGTTCTTAAATATTGTTCTCTTGAATAAATGTTCTTTTTCATACGTTTATCTCCTTTTTACAAAAATATCCAATTTTATTTTGAATTATAGCATAACGCACATTTATTTCAAGAAGTTTTTTCTATATTTTCTATTTATTTACATTTTCCAAATAAGAAAAAGGGACTTTTTTACAGCCCCTTCAATTTTAACTATTAGCCTTTCTGCTTCATCCTCTTAATCACCTTAAGTCTAGTAAATTCCTCTCTCTCCTTCTCTTCCAACTCATTAGAAATCTTATAAACCAACCCAGTATAAGTCGGAATCGTAATATTTTTCAACGCATTCGCCCTCTTCTGTGTCTTCTTAATACTAGTCGCCAGCCGATAAGCTGCATTTTCCACCATTGAAAGCTTGATCGTCAAATCCTTTACCTGACGAAATGCTTCTCTCGCAACATCAATTGATTCAAATGTCCCATCCATCGCATATGTCAACTGATTCTCATGTGCATCATATTTCACATGTGGAATCTCTGTTCCCATGATACTTCTTGTTTGAATCTGTATCGAATCCTCGATTGGAACCGTATAGGCAAGTTCTTCTACCTTACTGATCCCATGCTGGATATTCGCCTTCTGAAGGCATGCATACGCTCTTGTAAATGTTGTATCAATCTCTTCCTGAATATCTTTCGCCTCGTCGATCAGATCCATCAACTCACGAATCAGGATATTTCTTTTTTTATCCATCAGATCGTAACCCTGTTTTGCCAATGTAAGAGAGTTCTTGGCTGCGATCAGATTTCCTTTGGTCGGAAATTCTCGTGGGTCCATAATCTCACCACCTTTAGCTTTCCTGCTCTTTTGGCAGGTATTTATCGATGATCTTCGTGTCGATTCGATCCAATTCTTCTCTTGGTAGGATCTTTAATAATTCCCATCCGAGATCCAATGTTTCGATCATGGAACGGTTTTCTTCCGGCCCCTGACCGATATATCGTTCCTCAAATGCCTTTCCAAATTCCAGATATTTTTTATCAATTGGGGATAACTCATCTTCCCCGATAACAGATGCTAAGTTTCTTGCTTCTCCCACTTTCGCATAAGCGGAAAATAACTGGTTTGCAAGATCCTGATGATCTTCTCTTGTGTATCCTTCTCCGATTCCATCTTTCATCAGACGAGAAAGCGATGGCAAAACACTGATTGGTGGATAAATGGACTGTCCGTTTAAATTACGATCCAGTACGATCTGCCCTTCTGTAATATAACCAGTTAAGTCAGGAATTGGATGAGTGATATCATCATTTGGCATAGTTAAGATTGGTAACTGTGTAACCGAACCTTCCGCTCCTTCAATGATTCCTGCTCTTTCATATAAAGTTGCAAGTTCACTGTACAAATATCCTGGATATCCTTTTCTGGATGGAATTTCTCCTTTCGACGAAGATACCTCACGCATCGCTTCTGCAAACGATGTCATATCTGTCAGGATAACTAAGATATGCATATTACAGTCAAATGCAAGATATTCTGCCGCAGTTAATGCTACTTTTGGTGTGATCAATCGTTCTACAACTGGGTCATTTGCAAGATTTAAGAACATACATACATGATCTGCAACACCACTTTCCTCAAATGTTTTCTGGAAGAAATCTGCAACATCATGTTTGACTCCCATGGCTCCAAAAACTACCGCAAATGGCTCATCTGAACCATCACCAAGAGATGCCTGTTTTACAATCTGGGCTGCCAGCTGATCGTGTGGAAGTCCGTTCCCTGAGAAGATGGGAAGTTTCTGTCCACGGATCAGTGTTGTTAATCCGTCAATTGCTGAAATACCTGTACGGATATAGTTTCTTGGATATTTTCTGCGGACCGGATTTAACGGAAGGCCGTTGACATCTCGTTTGACATCGGTGATCAGTGGTCCTAATCCATCGATTGGTTTTCCGATTCCGTTAAACGTTCTTCCTAGCATATCTGGTGCAAGAGAGACTTCCATCAGGTGTCCAGTTAATTTTGTTCTTGTATTATCAAGGGACATATTTTCCGTTCCTTCAAATACCTGAATGACTGCTTTATCCTCGTATAATTCAATAATTCTACCAATCTTTTTTGTTTTTCCATCAACCGTAAATTCAACGATCTCATCAAAAAATGCGTCCTGTACTCCTTCCAGAATGACAAGCGGACCATTGATGTTACTTAGTCCTAAATATTCAATTCCCATAAAATGACCGCCTCCTTATGCATTCTTTTCCAGTACTGCGTCATAGAAATCATCAATCTGTTTACGGTAGAGATCCAGTAATTGCAGATTGTCATTCGGAACATCGTATTTGATCGCAATGACTTTCTCAAAGATTCCTTCTGCTTTTAGCACGCTCATTGGCATTCCTCTCGCTACAAGTTCCCTGCTCTTTCGATACAGATATAAAATAACTTCCATCATTTTAAATTGCTTCTCCATGGACACACAAGTGTCATCTTTATGGAAAGCATTTTGCTGCAGAAATCCTAATCGTATCACTCTTGCGATCTCTAACGTTAATTTCTGATCATCTGGAAGAACATCTCCACCGATCAGTTTTACGATTTCCATCAAACTGCTTTCTTGATTTAAGATCGCCATCAGACGATTCCGATAGTCCACAAAATTTGGTGATACATGATCCCTGTACCATCCACCAAGATCGGTTAAATATTCACTATAGCTAGTTAACCAGTGAATTGCTGGGAAATGTCTTGCATAAGCAAGGGATTTATCAAGCCCCCAGAAGCATCTGACAAATCGTTTTGTATTCTGTGTCACCGGTTCTGAGAAATCTCCTCCTTGTGGAGATACCGCTCCAATGATCGTTACAGAACCGTCCGTTCCATTTAAATTGTGCATCATTCCAGCTCTCTCATAAAAGGCAGATAATCTGGAAGCTAAATATGCTGGAAATCCTTCTTCTGCTGGCATCTCTTCCAGACGACCGGACAATTCTCTTAACGCTTCTGCCCATCTTGAAGTAGAATCCGCCATGATCGCAACATCATATCCCATATCACGGTAATATTCTGCCAACGTAAGTCCTGTATAAATAGATGCTTCACGTGCTGCTACCGGCATATTGGATGTGTTAGCGATCAGTATTGTTCGATCCATCAATGGATTACCACTCTTTGGATCAACTAATTCTGAAAATTCTTCCAGTACCTGCGTCATCTCATTTCCACGTTCCCCGCATCCGATATAAATGATAATATCCGCATCGGACCATTTCGCAATCTGATGCTGTGTCATTGTCTTTCCAGTACCAAAACCACCTGGAATTGCCGCAGTTCCACCTTTAGCAATCGGAAACATTGTATCCAGTATTCTCTGGCCTGTTACCAGTGGCACACATGCCGGAATCCTGTCGTGAACAGGTCTTGGAACCCTGATTGGCCATCTCTGGATCATTGTTAACTGTTTTTCCGTTCCATCGTCCAATCTTAACGTGATCATATGATCCTTGATCGCATGTTCTCCATCAGATGCCACAAAGGTAACCGTTCCTGTAAGATCTGGCGGCACCATGCATTTGTGTACGATGGCTCTTGTTTCCTGCACTTGGGCATAGATATCACCGCCATGAAGAATATCTCCTTCATTGACAACTAATTTTGTGTCCCATAGTTTCTCCATATCAAGCGAATCTACGCTGATACCTCTTGTGATAAATGCACCTGCATTTTCTGCGATTCTCTCTAAAGGACGTTCAATTCCATCAAAAATGTTATCAAGGATTCCGGGAGCTAATGTGACGGATACTGCCTCCCCGCTTGCTTCCACGATCTCGCCCGGTTTTAATCCTGATGTTTCTTCATATACCTGAATCGTCGTACGGTCTTTATCCAGAGAAATGACTTCTCCAACTAATTTTTCTTTGCCGACATAAACCATTTCTGACATCTTAAATCCAGTATTTCCAGCCAGATAAATGACAGGTCCGTTAATTCCATAAATTGTTCCAGTCTTACTCACCTGTCACACCCCCTTTAAAGGTAAATTCTTCGTATTCTTTCTCCAAAGCACCTGAAAATGAATGATCGATCAAGATATTTCTTCCCGGAATAATCGAACGGATTCCTCCAAGAAAATCTTCTTCGCTGACTGTTACTGTCATTCCAGTTCGTTTTTCGAGGAATTCTTTTTTGTCCTCATCCGAACTGTTAATATAGATTATCAATGGATTCCCATCTGAGAATCTCGCCGCTTTTGCAATATAGGATACAAGTAATTCTTTATACGCTTCGGTTTTCATGTATTCTTCTGTCATTGCCCGGACTTCCTCAAACAATTTATTTTTTAATTCATTCTGCACTCGGCTTAATTGTCTTCGAAGTTTTAGCTGTCCTTTGGATGTTACTGTATTTAACTGCTGCCTTGCCGATGCTGTTTCGGTCTTGATCCTCGTATCTGCCTGCATCACAGCTTCTTGTTTATGTGTTTTGAACACGCCTTCCAATGCCTTCTGATGCTGATCTATGATTTCATTTCCTCTGGCTCTTGCTTCTTCCATGGCAGCTTCTCTGATATGTGAAATCTTTTCTTCTACTGTCAATGTTGTCACCTTCCTTCTACAGCCGGCTTACAATTTCAATCCAATCGCCTCATTGACATAAGACGTGATAAAATCTTTCTTCCGTCCAGTTCCGTGCCTGTCAGGAATCTCGATCAGAAGCGGCATTTTCCGCTCCAGCTTGATCTCGTCGATCAATTCTGGAAATTCTCTTCCAAATTTCTCTGTCAAAAGCACGATCCCAATCTCTGGATCACTCATAGCTTTCTCGATCGCTTCTTTTAATTCATCCCTTTCATGAACTACGATCCCATCAACCCCGGCTAACCGCATTCCTGTCAATGTATCTACGTTATCGCTGATCAAATACATCTTCATAACTATCACTTCCTGATCTATCCAAGTTTACCAATGATCATAAATGAAATGATCAATCCATACAGACATACACCTTCTGCCAGACCTACGAAAATCAGTGATTTACCTAAGGCACTTGGATCTTCACTGATCGCTCCTAAAGCTGCACTTGCGGCACTCGCTACGGCGATACCACCACCAACACAAGAAAGTCCTGTTGATAATGCTGCTGCCAGATATCCAAGTCCTGTAGCCATTCCTGCATCAGAACCTGCTTGTGCTGCCTGTACCGGATCTGTGACAAACATCATCACTCCGGCGATCACAATGATCCCGAAGAAGAAAAAAGCGTTAAATGCAATACTTCGTTTATAACGTTTCTTTGTTCTCTCTCCATGAAGAAAATAACCAAATGGAATAAATATACTTAAGATTAATGCTGCGATGATCGCTAATTTGATTGCTAATGTCATAACCGATACCTCCTAATTTTCCTTGCCTGCATGATTGTCATACGGATGGAATTCTCTTCCTGATCCCGTATAGAAACGACTGAACATTTCATAATATTCCAGACGCAATACCTGAATTCCGACAACCAGACCTTCTAGTCCACACACGATAATATTTCCAAGAACAATGATGATCCAGTTTGGATTTCCTGCTCCATCTGTGATCCCTCCGAGCATCAGAACAACTTCCATCATAGCCGCATGGCTCACTGCAAATGCCCCGATACGCACAAATGAGATCGTGTTAGAGAAGAAACTTAACATCGTCTCGAACAATTCAAAAAATCCCTGCACCAGAAACATTCCAACGCCGCCTTCTGCTTTTGGTTTCTTTCCTTCCACGATCTGTCCTAATGGTTCTTTTAATAAGAACATGATCACTGGAATTCCAAGGAAAATGATCATCATGATATTTCCTGGTGTTTTATGACCTGTCATATAAAGCACGATCGTTAAGACAAGGAATCCATAAAATACAAGTCCTGCAACTCCATTTGGGCTGAAGAATAAATTTTCTTTATCCCCACGTTTCTTTGCATTGATGATCTGAAATACCATCGCAAGCAGGATCAGTGCCATACCAAATGCAACTGCCACGATAAATACAGTATTTAACTGCCCAACAAACGGTAATTTCATCATCGCATGCATTGGCGATAACCACATTGGTTTAATGATCGTTCCTTCAAATCCAAAGAAGCTTCCAAACATAAAGCCAAAGAATGTAGAAAAAATTCCGGCAACAGAAATGATTCCTGCTAGATTCCATTTCTTGATCTTATATAGTAATCCCCGCCGATAAACAAACACAATCCCTGACCAACATCCCCAAACATCGCTCCGAAGATAAAGGTATAAGTCAGTGCCACGAAAATGGTTGGGTCCATCTCATCATGAGATGGCAGTCCATACATTCTGATAAACATTTCAAATGGTTTGAAAAATTTTGGATTCTGTAATTTCGTTGGTGGATCACCGAAGAATTTTTCTCTTCCTTCTTCAACAATGATCGTGATCCTATCATCATCTTTTGTCTCCTCAATAAATGCCTGTGTATCTTTTTCACTCATCCATCCACAGAGAATATAGTAATCTTCCTGTTCTTCATTTTCCATACAGGCTGCCATTTTACGCACATCGAAGTTATTGGATAATTCTTCTAACTTATATCTCGCTCCTCGAATCTTCTTTGCCTTGACTGATAAGAAATCTTTCATCTGTTTCTGGACATTTTCAATTTCTTTTTCAATCTCATCGATCTGATTTCTTAAATTCCTGCAGATCTCTGCCGGTATTCCTTCGTAATCGTCTGGAAGTGCGATATTTTCAAAATGCAGAGATTTAAAGGTAGAATCAATCTTTCCCATCTCCTTATGTGCCGCAAAATAACATCCATACACATAATTTTCATTTCGGATTCCTTCTAAAAAAATTGCATTGAGATCATCGAATAAATATTTTTCAAGTTTCTGATAATACTCTACGTTTACTCGTCCGAATCTGACTTTCATATATTGATAGCCATAAACTTCTTTTAAATTTAACTCTAAAGGCTGAAACGGTTCAAGTTCATGAAGTTTTTCTAATAATTCTTCTTTCTGCTTCTTTAACCGGTCTTCCCTTGCCTTAAGGTCCAGATAATCATGATTGAGATCCCTGATCATTGTCAGGATCTCATCTGCCGTAAGAGATGTATCCATCTCTCCTTTTGGCTGTGCAAGCATCAATACATACTGTTCCGCTTTAGAAAGCGGTTCTTTGTAAGGATTCACATCCATAAACGGCATGAGGTTATCTGTCGTTTTCAATTCTGTGATCGCATTTTCCAGCTGCATTTCGTATTTGGAAAGGTAAGATGCACTTACCCTGTCAATATCAGTTCTCGGTCCGGAAATGCTTAAGAATTTCATCTTTACGATCATGATGCATTACCTCCTTGACGTCGTTGCTTTTGCACCAGATACTGTAATGTCTCCCGTTGTGATAATCCATAGCGGATACATTCCAGTGCCGTGGTGATCTTATAAATCTCTTCCTCCTTTAAAAATAAATATTGTTGTATACTTGCCAGAGAATACGGATGGTTTCTGTAAGCGATCGTTAAGATATGTTCCACACATTCATTCACAATACTCTCAATCTCCACCTGTTCTCCGAACTCATATTTCTTTCCGTAATAAGTTTCATTTAATCTTCTTTTGAATTCTTCCACTGATGGCGCTTCGACCAGATCTTTAAATTCCTGATTCGAAAGTTTATGTTGAATCGGAATTAACAATGTGTAAATATCTGGTGCGAGCATATGGTAATATTTCTTTGCTCGGTAAATCCATTGAAGATTTAATAGATCGATCTTTGCTCCTAATTCTTTAGTCAGCATTTCCTTATCTTTTTTATCCCAATTTCCCTTGCGTTTTTTCCACATCATAGAAAAATAATATAAATCCAATGCCAGTTCATAATCCGCTAATGTCGATGCCCCTGACTGTCGGATTCTTGACAGTGGTGCGTAATATTCTGTATTCTTCAGGTAATCTACCAGATGATCAATATTCTTTGCCGTCACTAGCTGGTCAATCCGTATCTTTGAATATTTATCAAAAAATGGCTTTTTGTAATTCAGATCAAATGGTACATTACTGTGATTAAATACAATTCTTAAGCAATATCGAACCAAATCTACTTCATACCGCTTCATAAAGATCTTTAAAAAATCTTTTTGCTGCATATCTGCGAAACGATAAAGTCTTGTGTAATCATCATATAATGACTGGATCAGGACTTTTTCGATATTACCTCTGTGATACAGTGATTCATCCATCTGTGTGATAAATTTTCCGTACGATTTTGTCTGTTTCAGATATTCAATGATATCTGTCACTGTATCCATAGAAGCCAGCTGTTCATAATCCTGTGGTTTTAAAAGCTTTGCACGCATTGCTGCGACTTTTGTCACAATTCCGCTGTAGCGCATCACATCTCTCAATGCTATCGCCTCCTATACTTTGATCACTCGCTCTAATATCTGTTTTGCATATTCGCTGTGATGTTCTTTGAAGTCTTGTTTTAAAGATTCTATTTCATTGTTGTTCTGTTCTTCTTGTTTCTTTAGAAGTTTTTCCATGTTTGTTGCAAGATCCGACTGAATCTTTAATATCTTTTCGTTCGTCTCCTTTTCCATATCTGCATCAAATGCATCCCTCTTTTTCTGCATCTGCATTTCCATCTTGATGCTTTTGTTCCTGCGCATTATCTATCGATCGCACGCGCTGTCTTTTCGATCTCTGAAAGTTTCTCTGCTATTCTTTCCATCAGTAAAACCTCCTTTCATACCAATCCATTGTAGT
>ENA-OQHL01000969-OQHL01000969.1-human-gut-metagenome-genome-assembly--contig:-NODE-969-length-16590-cov-2.365061_pt1 | contig 16590 bp, 19 predicted proteins | sample MGYA00242565_ERZ504723 | MGnify/ENA primary metagenome ERZ504723 (study PRJEB26092, sample SAMD00036211) | human gut metagenome | host: Homo sapiens | study: EMG produced TPA metagenomics assembly of... | reverse complement strand
CAATCTAACCCGGCCGCGCCGTCATCCGCTTCATCCAGAGCCTCATTTAACTCCTCTGTGCCTTCCAGCACAAACCTGCCCTGACGGATAATATCAATCCGGCTTCCATCTGCCCTGACAGCCTTTATATCCCCTAATTCCGAGTAGGGAATGGTGATATCCGTATGACAGCTGAAATATGCCTTGGACATATCTGTCTTTCTGAGAAGGGATATCTCATTGTCCCTGGCAATGACCTCCCTGCCGTCAGGGTTATACATGGGCGAATCCTCAGCAAAGCTGTAGCAAGTATCACCCACTGCAAAATGAGGCCCCATCTTTTCGGCAATAAGGATAGGCAGCTTATCGCCAATGGAAAACCTTCTGGCCACGGCATAGGCCGTAGTATTGGTACCGATGGCGAACTCGCCCAAAGGCAGCCAGTCATGGTTTCGCATAATGACCTGCTTCACAAGGGCCTGGCCCTGTCTGCGGGCGTCCCCGGCGTCCTTATCATTTCCAGCTGCCCCAGCGCCCTTATCATTTCCAGCAGCTCCGGCAGCCCCGGCGTCCTCAAAATTCCCGCAGGAATACTCCGTCACCTTACCATCCTTAAACACCATGCGCAGATTCCTGAACTGATAATCCTCCACATAAACATTCTTTACGTGCAGCAGTCCTTCTGTCCCCTTCAATATGGGGGATGTAAAAACCTCTCCCAACGGAATGTTCACATCAGACACACAGTTCTCAAAATTAGTCTCCTTTTCCCTGTCCCTTAAGGGATGGAGAGCCACCTTCATGGATGTCTCATTGCCGTCACGGCCTGTTATGAGCACATAGCCGGCCTCATCCAGTGCCTGGATGATACACTGCTGTATTTTCTGGTACTTCTCATAATCCAGTGTATTGATCCGGATGGTTTCCCTGAAAACAGCCTCGAAATCCGGCCCAATCTCTGGTTTGGGAAAGGCAATGATGGTGAAGCTGGTCTCGTCTCCCGGCATATATTGATTTACAATCTGCCTGGATTCATTGGCATAAGCCAGGGTCAGCGCCTCCTGATGGGCGTTGAGAGCCAGAGCCGCTTTTTTATTTTCAGGAGCAAAGCCTTCCTCACCAAATGTCTCCACCAGGGCAGGGCCAGCGCACCAGGCGGCTTCCTTCCGGTAGGTCTCATAGGCGGACCGCAGAACGGCCAGCTTCCTCTCCTTAAAAGCATTGCCCATATAAAGGGCTGCTGTCATAACGATGGTCATATCGTACTGCTTGTTGGGAGATGTGCCGTAATATCCCCTGCGTCCGTTCGCCCTGCGGTTCACGGACTCCACCGCTGCCCTGTAACAGATGGGTTCAAGTCCCATCTCCCGGAAGTACTCCACCGCCCTGCGGATCATCCGCTCAAAGCCCAGCTGGAATTCCACCACAACGGTTCGTTTTTTCTTCAGGTCCCTGCCCATGACCTGAAACCCCTTCCTGAATCCTTCCGTATAAGTGGATGCCATCTGGTCAATGGTCTCCTGGGGAAGACTGTTCATGAAAGAGGCAAGCTTTATCTCTGTCTCCGAAACATATTCCCCGTAGGCATAGAGATACCGCAAATCAGTCAAATCCCGCTTCATCACGATATCTGTTCCAAAGGAAAGGGCCGGATCCAGTCCCTCCCGAATCCGCCAGTCCACGGTGACCTCCGCATAGTCGCTGACAAACCAGTACAGGGAATCCTTAATCAGCTGCTCCAGAGGCGCATTTTTTCCCTCCTCCCATGCCTGGGCAAAAAGGTTATACACTTCCAGGAACAGCTCATTCAGTATGGTGATATTCATAAGCCGCATCTCAAAGGCATATACAATATCAGCCCGGATTTCCGTATAGAGAAAGGATAAAAGCTGGCCGTAGCCATCCCCCAAAACCTCCACCGCGTAATCCGGATTGGCAAAGCTCTCCCTGTAATTTTCAGGCAGAATGTCCTGGTACAGGGCGTAATTTTCCTCCTGCAGCGCCTCCAGGGTCAAAGAAGTCCCCTCCAGCCCGTCCTCCCCGCTTAAACCGGTTTCTTCCACCCGCTTTGCCAGTCTCTCTATCCTGCGGATAAAAGCCGAAACCTTCTTAAAATAACAGCCGTAAGGCAGCCCCATCTCCTCTGTATCCATGGACCTGATACGCTCCATGGACAATTCGTAGCGCTCCCTTACGGCATCATTCTCTTCCTGTAATAAGATTCTGTAATCCATCTGCATTTACTCCCATCTATCTTACAATACCGGTTACGATAATCACAGCCCACACGATGACCAGCACCACGCAGATACTGATTCCTATTTTCGCCAGTATGTAATTGCGGTCCTTTTCCATAAATGAGCGCACACCGTACCACAGCCCCATAAGGGCTGCAGCAAGGCTGGAAAAGCCGTAAGCCCCTGTATTCAGGCCTCCCTGGCCCGCCCTGGCCACAGACAGATACATGCTGGCCGTGCCTAAAGCCAGTCCCAGCACTGCCAGTGTCAGACAATAGTAGCTGTTTCTTGCAAAGGATTTCTAACATACGATACCTTATCGCCAATCTGCCTCAACGGGAAAGCCTCCTTTTTCTCAATTTGCACCGGGTCCATTGTACCAGGCGGTAACACAGATAACCTGCGGCTGCTCCCAGGGTGTTGAGCAGCATATCATCCACATCAAAGCTTCCCACCTTGAACACCAGCTGCAGAGTCTCTAACATCAGACTGAAAACAAAGCCGAACATAACCGTGTTGTACCACTTTTTGCTGCGTCTGCTGATAATGGGGAGAAAGAACCCAAAAGGCATGAAGGCCGCCACATTTCCTATCATGTTAATCATGAACAATGTGGGTCCCAACACGTCATAATACCGGAAATACCGCGTAATTTCCTTAAAGGGCACCAGATTATACTGGTACCCCCTGTCTGTGTCTGTGCGCCCGAAGGATTCTGAAAAAAAACATGAAATACGCCAGGAAACAGAGATACAATATAAATAATACCCATCCCAGCTTTTGACGCTTTGTTGTATTTCTTATCATTGTCAGCCCCGCTTACTAAAATTCAATCTCAGATTTTCGTTTCAGCAGCAAAGCTCCGTTTACAATGGAAATGATTCCAACCGTAAGGCCGGTCACTGCTATGATGACTCCCACCGCTATGCAGCCGGCCCCTGTGTTACGCATGGTCTTATACACTCTCTCCATATTCATCGCCTTTCTTCCTGGAAACATCATTATGCCTGGGCTCCATACTGCCCGTAATAAGCGTCAATGGCTGCCTTTATCTGATGGTCGATGACTACCTTGCCATTTTTTTTCTTTATTGTAGAGGTGCTCCACCACATCTGCCATGGATACAATGGCTGCTGTCGGGAAACCATATAAATCCTTAATCTCATCCAGGGCGCTCTTTGTGCCTTTGCCCCGCTCCATTCTGTTTAGCGATACCATAAGTCCCTTGATTTCCACATTTCCCTGGGCCTTGATAATGGGGAAGGTCTCCTCAATGGATTTGCCGGAGGTTGTCACATCCTCGATGATGACTACCTTGTCCCCGTCTTTGATAGGGCTGCCCAAAAGGATGCCTGCATCGCCGTGGTCCTTAACCTCCTTGCGGTTGGAACAATAGCGGATATCCTTTCCGTACAGTTCGCTGATTGCCATGGTGGTTGCCACGCTTAAGGGTATTCCCTTATAAGCCGGCCCAAAGAGCACGTCAAAATCCAATCCGAAATTGTCGTGTATGGCCTTTGCATAATACTCTCCCAATTTTCTCAGCTGGGTTCCGGTAACATAGCTTCCTGCATTCATGAAAACGGGGACTTGCGTCCGCTCTTTAATGTGAAATCACCGAATTTGAGCACATTGCTCTCAACCATAAATCTATGAATTCCTGCTTATAGTTTTCCATCTTCCTTAAACCTCCATATTTATGGACATCTGTATGCCCCTGTAATCTGTTAAATCTTCTCAATTTATCATAATTTTTCGGTTATTTCAACTTTTTATCAGCCGCAGTTAAAATCTCCTGAATTTTCTTCCCGGAAGCTGCCCGTATAAAAACAGGGAGACTACTCATATCACGGATAATCTCCCACCGGACAGTTCACCAGAAAGGACGTTTCACACTTTTATAAAATTCCAAACCAAAACAAAAATTCAACATACGCTTGATCTAAGTTCAGTTTCTCTGCTATTTTTTCGATGTTCATTCCTTTTCCAAGCTCATTTCTGATTTGTTCTATATCATATTCCATGTTGCCCGGAATCCTTTTTTCCTTATCCTCGAAAAAATCTTTCATACACTTCCTCCGTAGGCATGCTCTCTCCTGTAAAAATCCGGAAAGCAGCTTCGCCCTGCCATAGAAGCATACCAATTCCGCCCAGTGCAATTTTGCAGCCTGCTGCTTTTGCCTCCCGAATCAGTTTTGTTTCTCTTGGATTATAAACCGCATCTGCAACTACAAAATCCGGCTGGAATACGGATACATCTTTGATCAACGACTCATCCTCTGCCGGTTTCATTCCTGACTTGGTTGCATTCACAAGGATATCACTTTCTTTGATTTTTTCATATAATTTCTGGCTGTCTTCCAAAGGATATACCTCTACAGTTACACCAGGAACCTTGTTTTCAATTTTTCTTGCCGTATTTTCTGCATTCGCATAAAATTTATCCTTACAATTGAAAATATAAATCTTCTTTGCCCCTTCCAATGCGGCCTGAACCTGGATCGCAGTAGCTGCTCCCCCTGCACCCATAACAGTGATCACTTTATCTTTTACATCTGCACCGTGCTCCTTGAGATTTCTCACAAATCCGATTCCATCCGTATTATGTCCATGAAGCTTTCCGTCTTTTACCACAACTGTATTGCAGGCACCGATCAGTTCTGCTGCGTCAGAAAGCTCATCTGCCAGCTCTGCCACCTTTGTCTTGCATGGCATGGTCACATTAACCCCTTTACATCCAAGTGCTTTCAACGCACTGACTGCCTCTTCTGTCTTGTCAAGATCCACGTCAAATGCCAGATAAACATAATCCTGTTCTGTCTTCTGAAAACTGTAATTATACATTGCCGGTGAACCGGAATGTCCTACCGGTGAACCGATCAGGCAAAAAAATCCTGTTCTTCCATTAATCTCCATAACAATTCTCCTTTCTTTCCTAAATCATCATTGCTGTTTCGAATGCTTCCTTCGTAGCATCCATCGCTCTTCGCGCACGAACTGAATCTCCTATCACAAATACTTCTTTTGCAAATACTTTGATTTCCTGGCTCAGAGGATCATAATTACGGTATCCCATTGCAAGCACCACAGTATCCACCTGCTCCACACGACCTTCTGTTCCATTCTCCAGAACATAAGAGACACCATCCTCATGAAATTCTGTCACTTTTGCACCTGTAATCCCCTGTACCTGATACTCATTCAGTTCTTTCATCAGGAATTTTCTATGTTCCGGGATCACATCTGCGCCTAATTCGTCACGGAGTTCCACAATTGATACCTGATGTCCCAGTTCTCCAAGGAAATCCGCCACTTCACATCCTACCATGCCGCCTCCGACTACCAGAACACGTTTTCCCGGTTTTACATTTCCTTCCAGTACATCTGCTGCATGTACTGTCTTTTCAATTCCCGGAATCGGCAGCATGAGAGGTTTGGAACCTGTGGCAACAATCACCGCATCCGGCTTTTTCTCCCGGAGCAGCTCCGGTGTTACGGACGTATTTAATTCAATCGTTACTCCCTGTGCCTTACAGTTGTTGATGTAACTGCAGATCATGCCATTAATACATCCTTTTCCCGGGGGATAAGCTGCCAGACGCATATTTCCGCCAAGCATCTCTTTTTCTTCGTATAAAGTCACATCATGTCCTAGAAGCGCACATACATATGCCGCATATAAACCTCCCGGTCCTCCGCCGACAACGACAACTTTTTTCTTCTGTTCTGCCAGATCAAGCTCGGCTTCTCTTCCTGCCAGAGGATTGACCAGACAAGTAATTGCTTCTCCCCGGAACATGTTTGGCACACATCCCTGCAGACATCCAATACACGGCTGGAGTAATTCCAGTTCTCCGTCCTTTGCCTTTCGCGGAAGCTCAGGATCTGCGATACTCTGACGGCCAAAAGCAATCAGATCCGCCCTTCCTTCTTCTACCATCAGCTCTACATACTGTGGTTCCGTATAACGTCCTACTGTAATCACCGGGATCTTAACCGCCTGCTTGATTTCTGTCACACAGCCAGAACTGAATCCCTCATGAAGAACGCTTGGCCCCCACATATATTCATCATGCAGGTGCACTGCTCTCGATACATGAAGCGCATCTACACCACATTCTTTTTCCAGATAAGATGCAACTGCAGCTGCATCCTGCGGTGTCTGACCTCCCACCACATCGTCCGAACCATTGATTCTGCAGATTACAGCAAGTGTTCCACCTGTTTTTTTACGGATATTTTCTATGATCAGTTTTGGAAGACGCATACGATTTTCAAAGCATCCGCCAAATTCATCCTGCCGTTTATTGGTTCTTTCAGAGATAAAAGAACTTACAAGATATCCATGGGCACAATGTACTTCCACTGCATCTGCTCCCGCCTGTTTCGCCCGCAAAGCCGCATCTCCGTAAGCCTCGATCAGCCGGTACAATTCTTCCGTAGAAATTGCTTTTGGGATTTCTGTCTTCACAGAGGCAGGAATACTGCTTGCCGATTTTAACGGATACCCCGTCACCTTGGAGTTTCCTTCCGGACCTGCATGCTGAAGCTGAATGGAAACCTTCGCCCCTTCCTTATGACAGGCTAAAATAGCCTCTTTAAAATTGCTGACGGTATCATCGGAAAACAGACACGGCTTTCTGGGACCTCCCTTTGCCTCCTTGTAGACAACCGTTGCTTCAAATGTGATCAATCCAAATCCGCCTTTTGCTCTCGCCCCGTAATATGCTGCAGAACGTTCACTCATCTTCCCGTCTGTATTCGCAAAATTATTTCCCATCGGACTCATCACAAACCGGTTAGGGACTGTCATATTTCCGATTTTGACCGGTTGAAACATTGCCTCAAATTTCATCGTTGCTTTTCTCCTTCCCCAATTTCTATGCTTCTAAAATCTCCGGCCAGGAACTTTCCAGCACTTTTTTGTATTTTCAAAATTGAATCTTGCAGCTTCCTCAACACCCCGGGCAAGAATACTGTCACTGATCACTTCTACTCCGAATGCACGCGGCTGTACACCTTTTTCCTTAAGCATTCTGCAAAAAGCTGCCGTATCTCCACATCCTGTTCCAGGTGCCAGACGATCATGCATAGACTCATCTCTCAACACATTTTCTGCATACGCTCTCTCATATACATCATTGATCTGAACAGAAACGATCTTATCTGCCGGAATTCCTTCCAGAACACAAAGATCGATCAGCTGGTTTGCTCTGAGCCAGTGCCAGGAATCCAGAATGATCTTTGCATTTTCACATTCACTTGCTTTTACAATCTCCCAGGCTCTTTTTACATTTGGAATGCCGCTGTATGGCATCGGTTCTACTCCGATCACAAGACTGCCCGCTCTGCCGCATAATTCTTTCAGTTTTTGAGCTGTGTGCTCCACAGAATATGTTTCCATCAGACCACAGTTAATATGGGAAACGCCAAACAGCTCACACATATGAAAACACATCTGTTCTTTGTATTTCTGTTCGTAGCTTCGATTGTCTTCTGCCCACTGAACGATATATTCCACTTCAGTTACCTGCATTTCATACTTCTTAAGAATTTCCAGGATATCCTGGAGGAATCGTCATATGAACTTATATCAGCTTCGCTACTTTTCTCTGCTGGCAAAGACCGGACATTTTCGAAAAACCGCAGAACAATTGTGCATTACCCAGCCAAGCCTGAGTCATTCTATCTCCTTATTAGAACAAGAATTGGGGGGCACTTTATTTGAAAAACAGGGACGGCGTTCTGTACTCACTCCGAAAGGATCTCAATTTTTGAAATATGTAGAAAAATCACTGGACGTTCTTGATGAAGGGATTTTAAATATGCGTCACATCGCAATGGGCGCAGGAGTCATTGAATTAGGCTTTCTTCGAACACTGGGTGTAGGATTTTTGCCCGAAATGGCACATCGATTTTTAGAAGAACAAAAAGAAAAGACCATTCAGTTCAAATTTCACACAGGCATTACTGCTTCTTTGCTCGAAGGTCTTAAAGATGAAAAATATGATATTGTCTTTTGTACAAAACGCGAGAATGAACCTGATATCCATTTTATTCCTGTTTCTAAACAAGATCTTGTTGTGATCGCTCCGAAAAATCATCCGCTTTCCGGACACGAATCAATAAATCTGAAGGAACTGGCTCCTTATCCCCAGATTTATTTTTCTCAGGCCTCCGGTCTGCGAGGTATTGTTGACAATTTGTTTCAAAAAATACAGGTGAAGCCCCAGATTGCGTATGAAATAGACGAGGACATCGTAATCGCAGGTTTCGTTTCGAAAGGATTCGGGGTGGCAGTCGTTCCATATATGACAGACCTTCTCAGAATGGATGTAAAAATCATTCAGATCTCCTACCCTGACTGGGAACGAAAGTTTTATATGGCTGCTCTGAAAACACACCATATGACACCTGTCGTAAAGAACTTTTACGACTATGTCACAACAAATTACGGCATCCTTTAAGGAATGTCCGCACACATGAAAAAAGGATGTGTCACTTTTTTCACACCCTTTTTCGTTCTGCTATTTTACAATTCCAACCATATCCTGCACGCTTGCAAAATGGTTCTGTTCCATATATCTCGCAATGCCATCCACAATCTCCATGGTCACATTCGGATTGTAGAAATTCGCAGTTCCCACGGATACTGCACTCGCCCCGACTAAGAGCATCTCGATGGCATCCTCAGCCGTCTCGATTCCGCCCATACCGATGATCGGCACATTCACTGCATTGGCCGCCTCATATACCATGCGGACCGCGATCGGATGAATGGCCGGACCGGAAACACCGCCGGTCTTATTTGCCAGTGCAAAGGTCTTCCGATTGATATCGATCTTCATTCCTGTCAGAGTATTGATCAGAGAAATAGCATCTGCCCCGCCGGCTTCTACCGCTTTTGCCATCTCAGAAATGCTGGTCACATTCGGACTCAGTTTCATGATAACCGGCTGTTTTGCATATTTTTTCACTGCTCTTGTGATTTCTTCTGCTGCCTTTGGGTTCTGTCCGAATGCAATTCCGCCTTCTTTGACATTCGGACAGGAAATATTGATCTCCAGCATATCCACATCTTCATTCGCCAGGCGTTCTACCACTTCACAGTAATCCTCTGTGGATCTTCCGCATACGTTGACAATAATCTTCGTATCGTACTGACGCAAAAACGGGATATCTCTCTTACAGAATACATCAATTCCCGGATTCTGCAGTCCAATGGCATTCATCATTCCGCTGTGGATCTCCGCAACTCTCGGTGTCGGATTTCCCGGCCACGGCACATTTGCCACTCCTTTTGTAGTGACTGCGCCCAGACGGTTCAGATCTACAAATTCACTGTATTCTTCCCCTGATCCAAATGTTCCGGATGCCACTGTCACCGGATTGTTCCACTCTACACCTGCAATCTTTACCCGCATATCCATTACAGTTCCACCTCCGTTGCCAAAAATACCGGTCCGTCTTTGCAGACACGTTTGTTGTGTACATGGCTGTGATCATCCACTTCCTTCGACTGGCAGACACATCCAAGACAGGCTCCGATTCCGCACGCCATTCTCTCTTCCATGGAAATGTAGCACTCGATTCCTTTCTCCTGTGCATACTGCTTGATCGCACGCAGCATCGGAGTCGGACCGCAGGCATAGATCACATCTGCTTCCAGACTGTCCGCTGCAACTGCATCCATAACGTTTCCTTTTGTTCCTGTACTTCCATCTTCTGTCGCAATATAAAGTGTTCCATTTGCTTCCATCTCTTTTGTCAGAAACGTCTCACTTCGATATCCCATCACAAGCTGACACTCGGTCTGATATCCGGCTGTTAACTGCTTTGCCAGCTCCAGCATCGGCGGCACACCAATCCCGCCGCCAAAAAGCAGCGCTTTTTTTTCTTTCCCGTTTCCAGATCAAAACCGTTTCCAAGCGGTCCCATGACCTCCAGTGAATCGCCCGCTTTCATCTGTGAAAACTGCTTTGTTCCGGTCTTTTCTCCTGTCACGCGGTACACCACGCGCAAAGCGCCTTTCTTTGTCAATCTCACACAGACTGATCGGTCTTGGAAGCAGTTTTGCTCCGTCATTTGTATACATGGAAATAAACTGTCCCGGAACCGCTTCTGCAGCCACAGGCTCTGCTTTCAGCCACATACTGTAAATATCTTCTGCGATCTTCTCCTGCGAGATGACCACTGCTGTCATTTTCTGTTTCTTAGACATGAATCTTCCTCCCCGGTACTTATCTTGCTTCTAATGCGCCCTGGATATCTGCAACCATCGCTTCAACTGCAGCTCTGGAAGCATCTCCGAAATTCTCTGCTCCGAATTTTGCATAAGCTTCCTGCTTGTAAGCCGCAATGATTCCTCTGGATGAGTTTACGATCGCACCCAGTCCGTCTTCATTGAAGAAGTGTACCAGATCTTTGCCCCTGTCCGCCCTGTGCACCATATCCAGGTACCAGAATGTAAGATTTTTGGCATCACTTTGCGAAGCACTTTTTCCCATCTCCGGATATGTGGCTCCTACAACAGCTCCGATATAGCTGTACTCGTCACCCATACAGTCAGCGCCCCACTGTTGCTACTTTTTTCTCCAACCAGCTCGTACAGTGGTTTTTCCGTCGATCAGCTGATCCTGAAATTCTCCGCTGGACGGATTGGATGTCTTCACAAGAATAAAAAGACCTTTTTTTGTGTTCTTTTGCAGACATCGATGAACGGATTCACCCCGTCAGAACCAAGGTATGGGTTCACTGTTGCAAAGTCCTCATCAAATGGAACGTACTCTTTGCTTCCCACTTTAACGCTTCCCAGATGTCCCACTGCATACGCTGCGGAAGTAGAACCGATATCTCCACGTTTGATATCTCCGATCACCACCAGATCTTTGGATTTACAGTAATCCACTGTCTTTTTGAACGCCTCGATTCCCGGAACTCCGAACTGCTCATACATCGCGATCTGCGGCTTCACTGCCGGAATCAGATCATATGTCTTGTCCACAATCTCTTTGTTAAACTGCCAGATTGCTTCTGCCGCCCCTTCCAGTGTCTCTCCGAATTCAGCAAATGCTTTTTTCTGCACGTGCTCCGGAATGTAGTTTAACATCGGGTCCAGTCCCACCACGATCGGTGCCTTTGTTTCTTTGATTTTTGCTACCAGTTTGTTGATCATTTTTTCTTCCTCCCTGTTCTCTAAAAAGGGACAGAACATGCTGTCCGTCTCCTTATTTTTCGTATACGATCTTTCCGTCTGCTAATGTACAGCAGACTTCTCCCTTAACTTCCCATCCGTCAAACGGTGTATTTTTCCCTTTGGATGCAAACGTATCCACATCGATCTGATATTCTCTTCTCGGATCAAATACTACAATATCTGCTTTTTTACCGGCTGAAACACTTCCTCTGTCTTTCAGTCCCAGGATCTTTGCCGGATTATAGCTCATCTTCTCTGCCATCTGCATCACTGTGAGCACTCCTTTTTCCACCAGCTCTGTATAAGTCAGGCATGCACTGGTCTCCAGGCCCACGATTCCAAATGTTGCCTGTTCCATTGGCTTATCCTTCTCAGACATCATATGCGGTGCATGATCTGTGGAGATCACATCCATCACTCCGTCTTTTAATCCCTGTCTGAGCGCTTCCACATCTGCTTTGGAGCGCAGCGGCGGGTTCATCTTCCAGATTCCATTGTTCTCTGGAATATCCTCATCTGTCAGAATAAAATGATGCGGACACACTTCTCCTGTCACCTTCAGCCCTGCTTCTTTCGCATCTTTGATCATCCGGACGCTGTCTGCTGTCGAGCAATGGCACAGATGCAATGTGGCATCCAGCTCTTTTGCAATCAGGATGTCTCGTGCCACGATCACATCCTCCACCGAATTCGTGATCCCTTTTACGCCCAGTTCCTCTGCACGCTTTCCGGCATTCATCACGCCGCCTTCTACCATGGAAATATCTTCGCAGTGTGAGAAGATCAGCAGATCATTCTCTTTTGCTTTTCGCATGGCTTTTCGGAACAAAAAGGCATTCATGACAGATTTTCCATCTTCGCTGAGTGCATAACAGCCTGCCTGTGCCATCCCTTCGATATCCGAGAGTTCTTCGCCGCACTCACCCATAGTCATGGAGCCCAGCTGTATCACGTGTACCAGAGATTCCTCCTTTGCACGTCTGTGAACCTCTTCTACTTTTTCTTTTGTATCGATCACCGGTTTCGTATTCGGCATCGCACATACTGTCGTCACACCGCCTCTGGCTGCTGCCATTCCTCCGGTCGAAAGTGTTTCCTTCTGAGTCAGTCCCGGATCTCTCAAGTGCACATGCAGATCGATAAATCCCGGCATTACATAACAGCCTGACGCATCGATCACTCTGTCAGCTTCAGCCTGCAGATTTTTTTCTACTTTTTCGATATCAGTATCACGCACAAGCACATCACATACTTCATCCACACCTGTCAACGGATCCACAACATGTCCATTCTGAATTAAAATCTTCATACAGTACTTTCCTTTCTTTGTTGATTCTAAAGAGCGAATTTCCCTTCACTGAAAAAATCACATATGTATATTTATAATAACATAAAACAGGGGAACTGCACAACAAAAAGAAAAAGCGTGTTGTAAAATACATACTTTTTCCCGATCCGGAACATACTATTTCGCGAAACACAAATCTAAATTTATGCAAAGGAGACATTACCATGACAGAAATTTCAATCTTAGATCTGCAGAATCTCCGTCATCTGATCGGAGGATACTCTACGACTCACTGTAAAATGACAGATTACGCCGCACAGGCAACAGACCCGCAGGTAAAGCAGTTATTTCAGGAAGCTGCCGATTCCGCACTCAAAAACAAACAGGATCTGATGAAATTTTATAAGGGGGATTTGAAAATGGATGAAAAGACAATGGTATCTGACGCCTTGGTCGGAGTAAACGGAGAATTGAAAATGTTCGGAGATATGATACCGCAGACAGAAAACAAAGAACTGAAACAGTGCCTCAAACAGATTCGAAACCAGTGTGAAATGTCACAGGAAAAACTGTATCAGGTAGCACGGGAAAAAAGCTATTACGTGCCTGCTGCAAAAGCAACCCAGCAGGAAGTTGATCATGTAAAATCCATTTTGACACAGCCTAAAATGGGACTGTAGAAGAAAAAAGTACAGTGGCCGCAGATTTTTGCAGCCACTGTACTTTTTCTTCTACAGTTCCTCCCCGTTTGTCTCAATCACGCGACGGAACCATGCAAAAGATTTTTTCTTATAACGTTTTCCGCTTCCAGTTCCATCATCATTTTTATCAACATAGATAAATCCATAACGTTTTCTCAATTCCCCTGTTGTAAAGGATACCAGATCAATGCAGCCCCAAGGCGTGTACCCCATCAAGTCTACTCCATCCAGTTCTACTGCTTTTTTCATCTCCTTTATATGTGCCCTCAGATATTCGATCCGGTAATCATCATCACAGGTTTTATCTTCTTTTAGAACATCGATTGCCCCAAATCCATTTTCCACAATAAACAGTGGTTTTTCATAGCGCTCATACAGGGAAACAAGTGCATACCGAAGTCCCACTGGATCGATCTGCCATCCCCAGTCACTTGCTTTTACATATGGATTAGGAACAGAATTTGCAGAGCTTCCATCCAGTGATTCCGTCGTGTCTTTCTGTACATCTGCTTTGACTGCATTGGTCATATAATAGCTGAATCCCAGATAATCACAGACACCTTCCGCAAGGATCTGTTCATCTCTCGGTTCCATCACCGGTGCTGTATTTTCCCGCTCCCATTCTTTCTTTGCAAACGCAGGATAATGCCCTCTCATCTGCACATCCGCAAAATAATATCTTTCATGCATACATTCTGCTGCTGTCATAATATCATCCGGATTGCAGGAATATGGATAAACGGGACAAACGAACACATGCATCCAATCCGAAAATCGGGATTGATCTGATGTCCATTTTTTTACAACCATAGCACCTGCCACCATTTCATGATGTGCCGCCTGATACATGGCTTTCTTCTTGATTTTTGTACTGTGAAAAGAGAACCCCGGAATCTGTCCATCCGAAAATATCCGCAGACGTATTGGTCTGGTTATTAATCTCATTAAATGTCATCCAATATTTAACTTTCTCTTTGTAGCGTTCCATGACTGTAACTGCATAACGCACGAAACAATCAATCACTTTTCGATTCACCCAGCCTCCGTATTCTTTTGCCAAGTGATATGGCATTTCAAAGTGGCTCAGTGTAATGACCGGTTCTATGCCATACTTTAAAAGTTCATCAAACAGATCGTCATAAAATTTCAGTCCTTCCTCATTCGGGATCAGTTCATCACCATTTGGAAAAATACGTGTCCACGCTATACTGGTACGGAAGCACTTAAATCCCATTTCCGCCATCATAGCAATATCTCCTTTGTATTCATGGTAAAAATCAATCGCTTCGTGATTTGGATAATACTCGCCTTCAATGACTCCTTCTGTGATTCGGCGCATCATTTGATTGCTGCCCCCAGTCATCACATCCATCACACTAATCCCTTTTCCACCTTCATTCCATCCGCCTTCCAGTTGATTTGCAGCAACTGCACCGCCCCATAAAAACGTATTTGCTAATGCCATCTTATATCTCCTCCTATTTTCTCTCTATATTCTCTGTACTTTCAACAATGCATTCTGACGCTCTACCTGCTTAAAGGCCACTGTCTCAATCTCTGAGAATTCGTAACTATTCGTAACGATTACAGGGGTTGTCACTTCATAACCGGCTTTTTCAATCTCTTCTTTTTCAAATTCCAGAAGAAGCTGCCCCTTCTTCACCTGTTCTCCGTCCTGCACATATGCTGTAAATCCTCTTCCCTGAAGTTTAACGGTATCCATCCCCACGTGAATCAGAATCTCAATTCCTGACGTACTCTCGATTCCTACTGCATGATGACTCTCCAACAGTCCGACTATTTTTCCGTCGAATGGTGCATATATTTTCCCTTCTTCCGGCACGATGGCACATCCTTTTCCCATCATTTCTCCGGAAAAAACTTCATCATGTACTTCACTCAATGGGATTACCTCTCCCCTCATCGGGCTGTCCACAATTTCTTCTCCACAAATTTCCTCATTTGTGCTGCCTTTTTCTGTGTCAGACTCCTCTTTTTCTTTCGGGTCTGCAAATCCTACAACCTGAATCAATACGATTGTCAGAACAATTGCCACAGCACATCCAACTGCTTCTCCTACAAATGACATCGGTGCATCCTTGCTGATGGAATTTACCACTGTCAAAAGGCTTGGGAGTCCTGCATATGCATAATAAGCAGAGTGGAAAAAGCTCATCACAACTGCTCCGACGGCTCCTCCGATACATCCACAGATAAACGGTTTTTTTCAATCGCAGTGTCACCCCATAGATTGTTGGCTCTGTAATTCCGAAAATACCTGTGATTCCTGCTGATAACGAAACACTTTTCATTTCTCTGTTTTTAGATCTGATAAATACGCCAAAGGCTGCCGCAACCTGAGCAACGACTGCAATGGTCTGAAATGCCTGAAACGTATCAAATCCCTGCATATCAAAATTAGCAAGAACAACTGGTGTAATTCCCCAATGTACTCCAAAAATTACTACCACTTCCCACAAGCCTCCGATGATGGCTCCTGCCAGGGCTGGCGCGGTATTTGCAAGAAAATTATATCCATTTGCAATTCCGTTTGCCGTAATGGAAGATACAGGACCAATCACAAGAATGGTTGCGGGAACCATAATCAAAAAGCAGATTAACGGTGTTAGCAATGCTTTTGCTGCTTCTGGCAGTTTCTTTTCTAAAAATCGTTCCAGATAGGACAATACCCAGACCAGAAGTAATGGAGGCAATACTGTTGAAGTATAGGTTGTCTCAGACAGTTTGATTCCCAAAAAACGGATTACTTCTCCATCTGCAATCCGGGCCGCCATACCCGCCCAGTCCGGATTAACCAATGCACAACAACATAAAACGGCGATAAACGTATTACATTTAAAGTGCTTGGATGCGGTAATTGCAATAAAAAATCGGAAGAAATGTAAATGGCGTCCATGACATAAAACTCAATACCGCATACGTCCCAGTTCCTGCAAAAGATGGAACTGCCATATTGACCAGGATCAACGCCCCCTGCAGAAGTCCCGCTGCTGCCAGAATATATACAAACGGTGCAAACACAGCTGACATTGTTGCAATCACTTTATTCATGAACACTCTGTTTCGGCTGCTCCACCTTGAAGATTCTCTGTATCCAGATGCAGTTCTTCTGCCACCGCATCATATACCTCTCCCACATGAGTCCCGATTACAACCTGGAACTGTCCG
>ENA-OQHL01000965-OQHL01000965.1-human-gut-metagenome-genome-assembly--contig:-NODE-965-length-16611-cov-4.580624_pt1 | contig 16611 bp, 9 predicted proteins | sample MGYA00242565_ERZ504723 | MGnify/ENA primary metagenome ERZ504723 (study PRJEB26092, sample SAMD00036211) | human gut metagenome | host: Homo sapiens | study: EMG produced TPA metagenomics assembly of... | reverse complement strand
TCATACCGTAAAGGTCCCCGTTTTTGCTTGACTGACTTCAAATCCCAAAGATAGGAATGCTGATATGGGAATAGATCCATCCGGCAGCTCCGTCGTTCATCTTTCCAGGATACCAATAGCCGTAACCAGTCTCTTGGGTTCCTGTATTCACAAGTGCCCAAGAAGAAAGTAATGAATTATACCCCCAATTGACGTACCTCTCGGGAACATCGGCAAATCGGAACGCATAGTCCAATAGAGCGACACCACCCATCTGAGACATATAGTCGAGATTGTCCTTACCGCCGCTCCAGGCCGTGCCTAAATGGCTGAAGTCAGACTCATACAATCCGCGTATGGCAAGATTCCCGTCTAACTGTTTTTTCATGAAGCTGTCCACTTTAGTTGTATCAAGCGATTTGTAAGTATGCCATTTATGTTCATTCTTGTCATACCATAATTGTTCTTGCGGCACGAGTTTATGATGTTTTGCATATTCGGCCACATAGTATGACGATTCGTACGCGGTACGGTCTACAAACATTTCCGAGCCGAAAGGCCATGGATCATCATATATCATGTAAAGCACCTTCTTTTCCCACTCTTTACGTAATTTTTCTGCCGCATGATTTTTTCCTTCTTCCTTTAACGCCTGCATGATGTACAGCAGATAGCGTTCATGGAAATTACCTATTTTATAAGCCCAATCGCTCCAGCCCTTGATGGCCCATTGCTTTCCCATAAAAATACTGTATGGCACCTCAAAATAGGCCATTGCCGTGCGATAGGCGCGTTCCAAATACCCTTTCGCATCCAGATAACTGACAAGATAGGGATAATTCTTTGCAATCTTGTAAAGGTTATAGTAGATAGTAAAATGAGTGGGATAATCATACGTTCTCCACATACGCTCCTTGCCACTTCCACCGGAATTATAGTCGCCCAACACCCCGTTGCGGAGTTCGTACCAATTGTCACATCCGTAAATACCGTATGGATAAGGAAACTCCTTGTCCGTGCGTTGTAGCTTTCCCCATACGAAGTTCTTTTCGTAATACTCCAAAGAAGCTATTTCCTCTTTATCGGGATAGACCACATTCTTCTCGCTCAAGTACAGAGCCTTGCAATTAGACGGGTCGTCCGAGCCACCTACCATGTATGGGTATGGTAAACCCCCTTTGTTTTCGGGAGAAAGTAATTCCTCATTCTCCATGTCCCATAAACTATACAACCCATTATACCATTTTGTGGTATCACGATGTTGTTGGTGGGTAACAATAAATGACGCCCTTTTTTTTATGATATTTTCTAATGGTTCTATGACATAGAAATTGAGGTAGCACGTTTTTCCTTTGCCATATTGTATGGTAATCGTATTTTCACCTAAACGTGAGAATTTAAAATCAAATAAAGATTTTCCATTTGATTTTCCCTTATTGACTATTTGTATCTGTTGCGGATACTCCGGTTCTAACAACTTGATTCTTTGTTTGCTGGCAATGACGCAGCGTACGTTCATTTCTGGTGAAACGACCATGCCCGGTACTATTCTCGCAACAATATTTCCTTTATCATACAGCTTATCTTGAATGGTGTTATAACTATCTACCAAGGAAAAATTAAACCCGGTGGTATAAGACTTATTAGATAAAATCACTTTCGATGTGCTCGGTATCCGCCAAGTATCATTAGTCCTGTCTACCGATGTCTTGGAATAAATATAATAATAATCCCCTATCTCCTTATATTCCAATGATGTTTCATCTTTCATTGTCATTAATAGCACATTGCCTTGTCCGTGAAAGGGCAGCCAATAAATATAAGAAGAATGGCCGTTCAAAAAAATATGTTTTGCCAGGTTGTCTTTTGCTGACAACGTCTCGTCCCGTTCGCCAATGGGGATATGAACCTTCAAGTCGGTTATTTCGACGGGCTGCCTGTTTCCATTGCGGAATGTGATGTTCCAGTCCATTTCTGTACCGACAACCGAAAAAGTCTGGTTCAGTTCGACCGAGCCAGGCAATTGCCAGGTAATCTTTATGTGCTGCAAGTCATTGGATATAACCTTCGGAGAGAAATCCGACAACTTTACGGCATATACGCTCCCCGACAGGAGATACCTTACAGATAAATCGCCCAAATAATCGTTTCTATTCAGATAGTTCCTTCCGCCATTACTTAAGCCATAGGTCATGGATGCCACTCCCCTTCCTTTTGTATCCAATTTCAATACCGGAGTGCCGGCATGCCCGACCGCTGTACACAGCATGATTCCGATAACGATAAAAAAAAGATAGTTACTTATTCTCATAATGATTAAGTATAAAATAAGAGGACGTACCGCAATGTAAGATTGAAGCGCATCCTCTTAAACATATTGCTCAATTCTTCAATTAGTAGCCCGGATTCTGTTTCAGTTTAGGATTTGCAGTCAACGCCTGTTCCGGTATGGGGTAGAGCGACCGATAATCTCCATTGGGCTTGTGCGACAGCCAGCTTTTCGTAGTAAATACCCCAAAGCGGATCATAGTCCGACGGGAATAGCACTCATAAGCAAATTCGCGAAGCCATTCATCAAACAACTGTCCGAATTTCACCGGTGTCTGGTCGCCCTTGTCAACTATCTTATAGTTTTCCACATATCCCCATTCAAACGAAGAGTCATTGTTCTTCAATTCATCATCGGTGACAGTCGCATCGGCAAGATTCGCAAAATTACGCTTGCGTACCTCTGTAACCAGCTGACCGGCACCCGGCTGCCCCAGACGGAGCAGGCACTCCGCTTTCATTAACAGGACTTCAGCATACCTCATTAAAGGAATATCAGTACTGGAGCTCCAATAACTTCCCTCTTCCACCTCATACTTATTCATACGATAACCTTCCATTTCGTCCACATACTTTCCATCGGGTAAATCTTTCGTAAAATTCAAAGGCTCTCCTTTCCTGTCGTACTGTCCATACAACAGATTCCCTTCTGCATCATATTGCAATCCATGAAGCCAGGTGTCATCCAACCTACCGTCTCCCTCTTCATAAAGGTCAATGTATTGAGAGACAGCACGCTGAACACCGGCTTCGTTTGGTGTGTCATTAGTCAGGAATTTCTTTTTCAATTCCTTATGCCATGAATTCATCCAAAGCCAATTAGCAGTCACCCCTTTATCATAGTCATAAGGAATAGTCATCAAAACCTCCTTTGAATTCTCTACTCCTGTTGCCCGGAAGCAGTCTCGGAATTTGGGAGACAAAACACACTTACCGCCCTCAATTATCAGATTGCACTGCTCCATGCACGCCTCCCACTGCGGGTTTCCGGTATACACTTCTGCATTCAGATAGATATTGGCTAACAGGCATCTTGCAGCCCATTCGTTGAAACGTCCATAAGTGGTCTCATCCTGATTCTTGCTGAGACCAGGAATGGCTTCGAGCAACTCTTTGACCATAAAATCATAAATATCCTTCCGGCTGCTTTGCTCGGGCATTTCCTGACTGGTAGTAGTCACCAAAGGGATACTTCCAAAGCCATCGCACATACGCCAATAATAAAATGCTCTCAGTGCGCGCAACTCTGCAATGCCTTCCGCTTTGTCCTGCTCTGCAATGTCGGGAAAGACATCACGCTCAATCCGCTCTATGGCATAGTTGCACAACACGATTCCCTGAAAATAGCCGTTCCATATATTATTCAAGAAACCAAGGGTGGAATTCCAAGTATGATAATGGATAAGCGGATAGTCGCTGTTATAGATGGAAATATTTTGGGGACCTACGACACAACAGCCCGATTGTTCTTCCACATACCAATAGTACATCTGATTGTCAGAGCGCAACGGATTGTATGCACCGGCAATGTTTGCTTCAAAATCATCCGTCTGATATTGATAGGTTTCATCCAATATTTCAGAATATACCTTTTCGTCCAGATTGTTACTGCATGATGTCCAAAGGACAACCAGCAATAAAGGAAATATCGTTATAGTAAACTTCTTCATAATGATTCTTTTTTAAAATGTAAGATTAATGCCCAGTGTATATGTACAAGTCGTGGGGTATTGGTAGATATTGTCAACTCCCGGAGTCAATCCCGAAATACTTATTTCCGGATCGATTCCACTATAACCGGTAAAAGTTGCCAAATTAGATATGCTGGCATAGATACGGAGTTTCTTTATCCAATTCACTTTTGATAGGTCTGGGGTATATCCCAATGTGATATTATCTATCTTCCAAAAATCACCGTCTTCTACCCAATAACTTACGTATCCATTAGGCTCGTCGTAAGCTAGGTTCCGATTGTCCATTTTAGGTTCCAGTGCACTAGCAAGTACATTGCCGGTACCCAATGACGAAGGAACACCCAGATCTTGTTTCACAAGATTGTACACCTGAAATCCAAACGCTCCACGCATTGTCAGACTTATGTCGAACCATTTATATCGAAGAGAATTGTTGAAGTTCAAGTAATACTTAGGCAGTGCGTTTCCTATCACCTTACGGTCGCTGGCTTGTGCATCGGCAAAACTCTTGACAGTTCCGTCGGCACTTTCAATCAGCCACCCACCATTTTCGTCAATGCCTACAGATTTCCATCCATAAAAATCGCCGAGCGGCTTTCCAACTTCCAGCCGGTGTGTAATGGAATTGAACACCAACCCATCTATATAGTTGCCTGCCACATATTTGTCGTTGGACAGTGAAAGTAGCTTGCTCTTATTAGTCGAGAAGTTCAGGTTTGAGTTCCAAGTGAAATCCTTGGTCTGAACTGGCACCGCATTGAGGGAAACCTCCACTCCCGAATTGCGGATAGATCCAGCATTAGCCGTAATGCTAGATGACACATACGGAGGAACCGCAACTTTATAATCCCATATCAAATCTTTCGTAGTGCGAATGTAGTAGTCGATGCTACCGAAAATCCGGTCGTTGAAGAATCCATAGTCCAAACCCAAATTAAACTCTTTCTTCTTTTCCCAACGCAAATCCGGATTGGCATTTCCACTCGCCTTCAGCTGGTTAATCCATTGTCCTTTATAATAAGCGTAACCTCCCAAATTCAGGCGGGTCAAACTCATATAGGAACTTGCCGGAATGGTGCCCGTGATTCCATATCCAGCACGCAGTTTCAAGTTGTTTATGAAACTGGCATCTTTCATGAAATTCTCCTTCGCCATATTCCAGCCGGCAGACACAGCCGGAAATGTTCCCCACTTATGGTTTGCCCCGAATTTGGATGAACCTTCGTACCGGATGCTGGCAGAAAGAAAGTATTTGTTGGCATAGTTATAGTTTAGGCGGGCAAACCATCCTACCAGCCGGCTGCTGTTCTGGCTTGTCCCTACCGTTGCCTTACCTTCAGTCAAAGCCGTGCCCACACCCATGTTGTTGAATGTATAGTCGTCACTTGGAAAATCATAATTGCTCATTGATGAATAACGATAGTTATAATCATTCCAGCTATATCCTACCAGTCCGTCGATATTGTGACTGCCAAAATGGTTGGCATATTGTGCCGTAATTTCCATCATGTCGTTCTGCGTGCGGCTTGATGTTTGGGAAGCATACCCGTTCTTACCATACATGGTTGTCGACTTATGGCGTGATGTCTCATAATAAGAGCCATAGAAGTTGTCTATCTCACGGGAGAACAACCAATTGATATTCAACCCCTCTATCGGATTTAGCGTGGCCTTGCCATACATCTTTATGTTCGTATCCTTATTATCCCCTTTGGTCTCTTCAAGCAAGGCTACTGGATTCAGCCTAGTAGGCGAACTTCCGCTCTCGTTCCAGGTACCATCTTCATTCTTAACGGAGTAGGTGGGGTTGTATTTAAGGGCATTGTAGTAAGGATTCTCATACCAGTCGCTGTAGGGGAAACCATACGAGCGCTGATATCCACTGATTTGAGCTTCCAGTTTCAGCAGGTTGTCCCACATACGGTGTACCACATTGATGCGTGGATAAAGCACTTCCACCTCCGACTTTTTAATGATACCCTCGTTGCTGGTATAGTCTAGACTAGCCACGTAGGAAGTATTTTTGGACGTTCCCTTCAAGCTCATGCTAAACGTCTTGTTGAACGGGGTCTGGGTTATCTCTTTCATCCAGTCCGTGCGGCTTCCATAATCGAGCGCACCTTTCATCCCTTCTTTCGCCAGTTCCGCATATTCATCTGCCGTCAGCATGTCCAATTTTCTGGAAATGGTCTGGGTGGAGATATAACTGTTGACATCAATTGTCAGCGGCGTGTTCCCCTGGGCCTTTTTGGTGGAGATAATGATGACTCCATTAGTTCCGCGTGTACCGTAAATGGCGGCAGCAGATCCGTCTTTCAATACATCTATCTGTTCGATGTCATTGGGGGACACATCGTTGAGGTTTCCTTCCACTCCATCGATAATCACCAGCGGAACCGAGCTTGAAGCCAATGTCGTTACGCCACGGAGCATAATTTGGGAAGTGGACAACGGATTGCCATCAGCCTGCACCACGTTCAGGCCGGCAATCTTGCCGCGAATCAAGCTGGCAGCATCGACTGATGAAACCTGCACAAAATCATCTGCCTTGACACTGGCTACGGAACTAGTAAGTTCTTCCTTACGTTGTGTGCCATAGCCCACCACCACCACTTCGTCCAGTAGCTTAGTGTCTTCGGTCAATGCTATTTCCATGTTTCTATGGGGAATAGCTTTCAACTCCTCTGTGCGGAATCCGACATATGAAACCACTATCGAGGCACCGGGAGATACCATTAACACAAAATAACCGTTCAAGTCCGTAATTGTGCCGTTGGTAGTTTTCCCTTTTTCTACAACACTGGCACCGATAATTGGTTCTCCATTCGCATCTTTGACGATACCTTTCAGCGTAACGCCTTGTTGTTGTAACTCATGCACTACCATTACACCGGCTTCCGAAGATGCCATGAGTGGGGTTGCAATAGCACTTCCCAATAGGGTCAACAAAGCGGCAAATGTGTTCTTTTGTTTAAATAGATAACTTAACATAGCTTTTTGTTTTTATAGTTAATTAAGGTATTTTATTTACTGTTTTAAGTAACTGTAACTACTCAGCGAATATATGTAACTACGGCTACTTAAAACAGCTCTGTATTATTTTGTTCCTTCTTTATACAGCCAGATGCCGTAGGTGAATGCATCTGCATTCTTGTTTGGTTTCTGCTCATTCGGACGGAACCATTGGCTACTATCGGTAAACGGTGTCAGGTAAATCGTTACGTTAGTACCCTTATAAGAGGCTTTCGTCTGATAGACAGGTCCCAGCATGTGCAGGTAGGGTTTCTCTACGCGTTTCGGCTGCCAGCTGATGTCTACTCGAATGTCTTTCTCGAAGTTGAGGTCGTCATTCCCAATCTGTTTGTTCCATACCATGTCCAGGCAATAGACCACAGGACCACGGGTGAAAGCGTATGGAATGCGGTCAGTAGGCTCTTCGCTATACATGATTTCGCCTTTGGGCAACGTGTAGGATATGTATTTGTTATGATGTTCGCGTATCACCCATTTCTCTTCCATGGGGAAAGTCAACGTCACCTTATCTCCCTTTTCCCATTTCCGGTTAAGGATGAAATAGGTTTCCGGCTGTACACCCGTTTGTGCTTCACCATTCACCGAAACTCGAGGCTGCTTGCACCAAGCGGGTATACGCAGGTGAAGATTCTTCTGAACCCCTCCGGTAGACACGGTTATCTCCACTGTTTCCGATTCCGGATAGTTGCCTGTTACCTCGAACGAGAAGTCATCGCCAGTATAGTTGGCGGAGAGGTACTGGTTAATGTAGAAATTGCCTTTGTTTTCTGCATACAGGAACGAAGGTAGCAGGGAGATGATGCGGTGTCCGCTTGCTGTGCAACAGTCCGGTCCGTGGAAGTAGCCGTGATGGCCGCTCGGCTTGTCGCCGTTGGGGGCCGTATGATAGCGGCATACGCCGGTCTCGCAGTCCTGGGCAGCAAATACGTGGTTCAACATCAAACGCTCCATAGCATCAGCATACTTGGTCTCTCCAGTCAGTTCCAGCAACATCTGCGTCAGTTGCATCCACGACATGGTGGCACAAGTCTCCACAATGTTTCCCGACAGCGGTTTCACATAGTCATGTTCGTAGTGCTCTGCCACACTCACACCGCCGGTGATATACATCTGGCGTTCGCGAATGTCATCCCAGGCTCCCGCCACCTTGCGGAGCAATGTTTTGTCACCTGTGATGCGGTACAAGCGCAGAAAACCCATGAAATTCATCTGGAATGTGTGCGAATGTACGTAAGGCTGCAATTTGTCTACGCCTAACTTCCCGTCTGCCACCGAGTCCAGTCGCGAAAAGGCATCCCATCCGCTCCATTTGTCTATATTGCCAACCACCCACTGACTCCACTTCAAATACTTTTTCTTTCCTGTTATCTCATATAGGCGGGCTACCGGGTCGCACAGAAGCGTGCCTTCCCAGGAGTAGTGTACACCATGCCCAGCAAAATCGGAAAGTGCATCGATATGCTTATGCTTGTTTTCAGGTACTCGCAAGTCCGACGGCCAGAATTCCAGCTTGCCCGGACCAAAATATTTCAAATAGTAATCTGCCAGTTTTTCTGCCGATGCCAGCGCCTCCTTGTTTCCGGTCTCTTCATAGGCAGTCAGAAAAGCATGGAACACAAAATAGAGTTCGTAAGCATCCATACCGCGCACCGGACGTTCGGCAGTGCGGAAGCTTTTGGCAGTGGCGCCCACATATCCACTCTCTTCCTGCGAGTCGATGATACGCTTCAGTACTGCCTGCACTTTCTTTTGCAGCTCCTTATCGCCACTCTGGATGGCAGACAGATAGGCAGACTCCACCCATTTCCCATGTTGTTCTGCCTTGGTCCAATCCCATGCGGTGTGCTGGCGGTTTACAATAAAGTCTACATACGTATCAATGGGGAAATCTTTCAGGTATTGCCGGTTCACCTCCATGCGTTCTCCAAAAAAGCCCGTGATTCCTTTCACAGTAGAAATGGGTACCGGTTTTTCCAATAGACTGATGTCGTCATGTTTTTGAGCAGACATTGATTGTATCGATAAAACAATCAATAATGATAATGTTGCCAAATTCTTTTTTTTCATATCTTCAATAAATATTAGATTTAGTAAATGCATTCGTTTAATGCAAATAAAGAGTGTTTTTCAGCAGTTGCCCTAACAATATGTCTCAAAAAATAGGGAGAATCCATTCATAGAACGATTTGATTAATTTCTCTCCATTAAATGAGTAAATCCTCTCCCTCTTCATAATAATGGATAGGTTTAGGATTGGTCTGATAATGGATGTAAAACTATCTAATCGGATATTATCACGGATATAAATTGATTGACGTAAATTCAAGAAAAGCATAGCGGACGCTCAATGAGTCATTTATAAAGAGTTTCATGATAACACATTGAAAAAACAATGCATTTAGTTATAAAGAATTTAAAGGATTTCCCGTTTTTTTCAATTCCATAGGCTTTATGATAACTCACCCCCAGTGCTTCTTTTAATTTCAGCAAATTCGGATTTTTTTGCTCATCAACCGGAAAGGTTCCATATGGCATCCAGCAATTGTAGGATGGAAGGGCCCTTGCCCACCAGCAAATCTCGGAAATGAAAGAATTGTTTGAAATCCTCCACATAGTATCCTTGCAAGACCTCTGGCTTATTCTCAAAAAAGCAATACACTCCCAGCACGACCACCAAATTCACGAGGAAGTTCGTAATGGCTCTATACCTTGAGTGTACAAGTTGTGCCTTGTTCTTGAGCAGGTCATTAATGGTTTCGATGATATAAGCATCATCTTATCATAAAAAGCCATGAGTTTGTTTTTCATGTTCGTTTTGATTCCATGAACGAGCCGATTAGAACATAAAATCTATATAAGTTATTGAATACCCAATCTGAACTTGGATTATGTCTCTTTTGTAAAGTTAACATTAGTAGGAAAGCGTATTTTTTCTTTTTGCTGGAACTTTTGAGATTGCTTCAGAATCTTATTTTTAAAACACCTCTCATATACACTTTTTATAAGACGAACCGCCCTCGTACCCACTTCCACAATATCCTCATCTTTATGAAGAGTAATCCAAAAGGGCCAATAAGTATGGTTGTTTGCATTATTTGTAGGCTCAAAGTGATGAGTAAAAGATTTCCCCGGAAATGTATTATAATGACGAACACTCAACAACACTAATATCAAGCATGAAGATAGCAATAAAAAAAACATCCCGTCACATAATTGGAAACATTTTGTATACAGAGAGACGGGAGCAATGCCCTATATTTGCAACCGGTCAATCAATCACCGGCCATGAAAAACAGGTAGTTTATGAGAAATTTCATTGTATTATGCTTATTGGCATGTCTGGCATCATGTACAGACAAAAAAGAATTCCAAACAATAAGAGAACGAATCGATTTATCAGGAAATTGGAACAGTTCATTAGGGAACTGCACATTGCCCGGTACGACGGATGAAAACAAGTTGGGAGACGGCAGGCATCCCACCAATGTAACCTCCCAGTTGACACGGACTTATCCCTACTCCGGCATCGTAGAATATGAAAAAGATGTTGAAATTCCCGTACAGATGGAAGGGAAACGCCTGATACTCTTCATGGAACGTACAAAGCCCAGTACTCTCTGGATAGACGGGGACAGCGTCGGCACGTTGGGACATATCTATGCACCTCACTGCTATAGCCTGCCGGCCTTGGCACCCGGCAGCCACCATATAAAGATACGCATTGACAATTCCCCCAGCTCCGTACCAGCCGAAATCCAAAGCTCGCATGCCTGGACCGACGGCACACAAACCAACTGGAACGGCATTCTGGGCGATTTCTACATCGAAGCGACCCCACACACCTATCTCGAGCAGGTACAAGTCTACCCGTCTGTAAAGGAGAAAAAGGCCCGCATCCATGTAAACATATACAGCGATTCGGAGCAATCGGGCGTAGTGACCCTTTCTGCCAAGACGTGGAACACCCAACAAGAACACCTGTTACTGGACATGGAAAAACAAGTCGGCTTAAGCAAAGGTGAAAATAAGATAGAACTGACGCTCGACATGGGCAACCGGATGCAGACATGGAGCGAATTCCACCCCACACTTTATGCACTGAACGTGACCCTTGCCACAAACGAGGGTAAAGACAATATAATAACAGATTTCGGTATGCGCGACTTTGCCACCGAAGGTACTCAGTTCACCATAAACGGCTTCAAGACCTTCTTGCGCGGCAAACACGACGCTTGCGTATTCCCACTTACCGGATATGCGCCGATGGATGTAAAGTCCTGGCGAAAAGTTTTTCAGACAGCCAAGAGTTATGGCATCAACTACTACCGTTGCCATTCCTACACCCCGCCCCGCGCCGCTTTTGCCGCTGCCGACATCGAGGGTATCTATTTCCAGGCCGAGTTGCCTTTATGGGGAAGCATTTCACCGGACAACCATCGCCTGAATGACTTCTTGCTGAACGAAGCCTATATGACCCTCGACTACATGGGCAATCACCCCTCATTCACCATGTTGGGACTGGGCAACGAGTTGGGTGGCGACGTTGACCTGATGCGCAATTGGCTGGACGGATTCAGAAAACATGACAACCGCCATCTCTATTCGCTCGGTTCCAACAACTTCCTGGGTTGGGGAGGTGCCATAGACGGTGAAGATTATCTGACAACCTGCCGGGTAGGAGGAGGCGAAGGCTATACAACGCACGTACGCAGTTCGTTTGCCTTTGTCGATGCCGAAAAGGGAGGTATCTTGAACAACACCCGTCCCAATACCCGTGCGGATTATACTGCTGCCATAGCGAAATCTCCCCGACCGGTCATCAGTCACGAAACCGGACAGTTCCAAATTTATCCCGACTACAAGGAGTTGGAGAAATACACCGGCGTATTGCATCCATATAACTTGGAGATATTCCGTGACCGGCTCAATGAAAATGGACTGCAGAACCAGATTGACGCATTCCATCAGGCCACCGGCCGGTTTGCCGTCGAATGCTACAAGGCTGATATTGAATACGGCCTGCGCACTGCCGGTTTAGGTGGATTCCAGATGCTCGACCTTCAAGACTTTCCCGGACAAGGCTCGGCACTGGTAGGCATTCTGGATGCTTTCATGGACAGCAAAGGCATTGTCACTCCCGAAACATTCCGCGGCTTTTGTGCTCCGGTGGTACCGCTGGCGCTTATGGACACCTACTGTTACAGCAACAAAGAAGAGCTGAACATAGGACTCGCCCTGACAAATTACGAAGAGCAACCATGGTCTGATGCATTATGCTGGCGTCTGGAAAGCCTGAGTGACAGCGTAACTTTTGTTCGCGAAGGCAAAGTCCCCGCCCATGTAGAGCAAGGAAAAGTAATGCAGGTGGGCGAGTTGAAAAGCACCCTTACCGAAATAGACAAGCCTGCCCAATTGCGACTGACACTGACCACCGGGAATTATCATAACTATTATAACTTATGGGTATACCCCGACCGGACACCGGAAAGCGAAGCGGACATCTTCATCTGTCAGTCCTTGGATGACGAGGCGCGAAAGAGACTGAGCCAAGGAGGGAAGATACTGCTTATACCCGACCACAAAGCCATTGAAGAACAGAGTGTAGGTGGACTTTTTACTCCTGACTACTGGAACTATGCCATGTTCAAAAGCATTTCGGAAAACGCCGGCCGCGAAGTTTCGCCGGGCACCCTCTCCTTGCTGATGGACGAGAAACATCCCTTGTTCCGGCAGTTCCCCACCGAGTGCCATAGCAACTGGCAATGGTGGAGCATCGTACGCCATGCCCGCCCCTTTATTCTGAACGCTACACGCCACGAATACAAGCCGCTTATCCAAGTAGTAGACAATGTGGAACGGAACCACAAGTTAGGCTTGCTGTTCGAATTTGCCGTAGACAACGGTAAGGTATTGGTTTGTATGAGCAACCTCGAAGCAATTCGCCACACTCCGGAAGGAGGTCAGCTGCGCAATGCCATTTTAAGCTATATGAAGTCGGCTGAGTTCTCTCCCACCGAGACGCTGACCTCACAGCAGTTGCAGCACATATTAACAACCGAGGTGAGGAAGCAAGACATTGTCGGCGTGAAAAACCAGTCGGATTACGACGTACAGCCGGAATAAATATGAGAAGTTCATCATAATTCCACTTTTCCTCGGCTGTCCCGTCATTTTTCAGTAGCTTTGCGGACTTTAATACAGCAAGCACCCCATGAAACTTACCCTTATACGCACCGCTCGTGAAACCGGCAAAGAGACATTCAGCACATGGCCCAGCGACACCTTGATGGAGAAGATGAAAACCGAGAACAAAGCCGGACACATATCCGCCTTGCGCAGCCTCATTCCCCACATCACCGGAAGCAACGGACACTACCCCTGCATAGACAAACTGCCACGCATCTGCCCTGCCGCAGAATATGCCCGCAGCAAAGAGGGGGAAAGATACCTGAAAACCTACAACGGACTGGTACAGATTGAAGTCAACCACCTGGCCAATGCCGTGGAAGTGGAGCAAGTAAAGCGCCAGGCGGCCCTGCTGCCACAAACTTTTGCCGCCTTTTGCGGAAGCAGCGGACGAAGCGTAAAAATATGGGTACTGTTTGCCACCCCCGACGGTTCGCGCCCCAGGCAGGAAGAAAAAAATCAGGCTGTTTCATACCGCTGCCTACCGGCTCGCCGTAAACTGTTATCAGCCCCTGCTCCCCTACCCCGTCACACTGAAAGAACCTGCCGTGGAGCAAAGCTGCCGCATGACGCTCGATGACCGTCCCTATTACAATCCGTCTGCCGTCCCTTTCTGTCTGGAACAGCCTTTGTCCGTGCCCGACGAGCCCACCTTCGGCCAACGGAAACAGACCGAAGCAAACCCGCTGATGCGCATTGCCCCCGGCTATCCGGCCTCCCAAACCTTCTCCATCCTCTTCGAAGCCGCCCTGAACCGTACCTTCGAAGAGCTGGAAAACTGGAAACGGGGCGATGACCTTCGCCCCCTGCTCTACCTGCTTGCCAGGCATTGCTACAAAGCCGGCATTCCCGAAGAAGAGGCAGTACGTCAAGTCATGATGCACTACTACCGCGAAGCGGATGAACAACTGGTGCGCATGACCCTGCACAACCTCTACCGCGAATGCAAAGGCTTCGGCACCCGCAGCAGCATGACCCGCGACCAAATCACCGCCTTCCGCCTGGAAGAATTCATGAACAGACGCTATGAGTTCCGCTGGAACACCGTGCTGGGAGAATTGGAATTCCGCCAACGGGACTCCATACACTTCCATTTCCGCCCTGCCGACCAGCGGGTAAGAAGCAGTATCGGACAGAATGCCCTGAAAGAAGGAATCAGCGTATGGGACAGAGATGTGGCACGCTACCTCAACTCGGACGCCATTCCCTTGTACAACCCCATCGAAGAATATCTGAACAGCACCGGACATTGGGACGGCAAGGACCGTATCCGCGCATTGGCCGACCTCGTCCCCTGCAACAATCCGTACTGGCGGGAACTCTTCTACCGCTGGTTTCTCAGCATGACGGCGCACTGGCAAAACATCGACCGTCAGCATGGAAACAACACGTCTCCCCTACTGGTCGGAGCCCAAGGCTATCGTAAAAGTACCTTCTGCCGCATCCTGCTGCCACCCGAACTGCGCTTCGGATATACCGACAGTATCGACTTCAAAAGCAAGCAGGACGCAGAGCGGAGCCTCGGCCGCTTTTTCCTGATAAACATCGACGAATTCGACCAAATCAGCGTCAATCAGCAAGGTTTTCTAAAGCATCTGCTGCAGAAACCCGTGGCAAACCTGCGCAAGCCTTACGGCACCGCCATCCAGGAAATAAGACGCTACGCCTCCTTTATAGCCACCAGCAACCAGAAAGACCTGCTGACAGACCCCAGCGGCAGCCGCCGTTTCATCTGCATCGAAGTCACCGGCCCCATCCATACCAATGTCACCATCAACTACCGGCAACTCTACGCACAAGCCATGGATGCCATAGCCAAAGGTGAACGCTACTGGCTGGACGATTCCGACGAAGCCATCTTGAAACAGACCAACCGGGAGTTTGAACAGCCCACACCGTTGGAACAGCTCTTCCTCTGCCACTTCCATCCCGCCGAAAATGAAGAGGAAGGAGACTGGATGACCCCTATGGAGATTCTCTCCTTCTTGCAAACCAAGACCAAAGACCGGCTGTCCATCAATAAAGTGGCTCTGTTCGGACGTGCACTCCACAAACTGGGCATCAGCAGCCGCCGGAAGACAAGAGGAACAGAATATCATGTAGTGAAAAAAGAATAATCCTGCCAATTAATTTGCTTCTACTTTCGGTTTGCGCTATCTTTGCGTTTCAAATCAAGAAGATATGAAAAAAGAAAGTCAAGTGATATTCGACCGGAATGCCGTAGAGTTTGTGACCGTAGCCGCCGAGTTTTGCAAGTTTCTGGAACAAGCGGAAGGGGTGAAACGTTCCGCGTTCGTCGATACCTCCTTAAAAATACTTCCGCTGCTCTACCTGAAGGCCTCCATGCTGCCCGAGTGCGAAACCATAGGAGACGAGGCGCCGGAAACATTCGTCACCGAAGAGACCTATGAGGTACTCCGCATGAACCTCGCCAATATCCTGGCCGAGAAAGACGACTACCTGGACGTATTCGTATCTGACATGAAGTATAGTGACCAGCCCATCACCAGGAACATTTCCGAAGACTTGGCCGACATATACCAGGACATCAAGGACTTTATCTTCGTATTCCAGCTGGGTTTCAACGAGACGATGAACGATTCGCTTGCCATCTGCCAGGAAAACTTCCGCCTCCATTGGGGACAAAAGCTTGTCAACACCCTGCGTGCCCTGCACGAGGTGAAGTATGCGCAAGGCGAGGATGAAGAGGAGGAAACCGCAGACTTTGAATATTAAATTATGGTTATCAAAAGAACAATAGATAAAGAAACAGTGAAAGACCTGCCCAAAGCCGCCTTTCCGGGACAGATACATGTCGTACAGACACCGTGGGAAGCGGAGAAGGCAGTCGCCTATCTGAAGTCCTGCCCGTTGCTGGGCATAGACAGCGAAACCCGTCCATCGTTCACAAAAGGACAGATACACAAGGTGGCCCTGCTGCAGATTTCCTCAGAGGAACATTGCTTTCTGTTCCGCCTCAACCTGACGGGACTGACTCTGCCGGTTATCACATTGCTGGAAAACCCAAGCGTAACGAAAGTAGGCCTTTCCTTGCGGGACGACTTCATGATGCTGCACAAACGCGCGCCCTTCGAACAGCATGCCTGCATCGAATTGCAGGAATATGTCCGCGCTTTCGGCATCCAGGACAAAAGCCTGCAGAAGATATACGCCATCCTCTTCGGGGAAAAGATTTCGAAAAGCCAGCGCCTTTCCAACTGGGAAGCCGAAACCTTGACCGAACCGCAGAAACTGTATGCCGCCACCGATGCTTGGGCATGCCTCAACATCTACAACAGGCTGCAAGAACTGAAACGGACAGGAGATTTTGAGATAGAAGCCAATAATAATGTGGTAATGTGATGCACATTATCAGATTACCACATTAATC
>ENA-OQHL01000962-OQHL01000962.1-human-gut-metagenome-genome-assembly--contig:-NODE-962-length-16642-cov-3.886830_pt1 | contig 16642 bp, 18 predicted proteins | sample MGYA00242565_ERZ504723 | MGnify/ENA primary metagenome ERZ504723 (study PRJEB26092, sample SAMD00036211) | human gut metagenome | host: Homo sapiens | study: EMG produced TPA metagenomics assembly of... | reverse complement strand
CGAGCTTCCAGACCAGAACCACATCGAAGATTTTCTTCGCGCTGTCCTTTATCATGTGCTGGAACTCCGGGCGGTCATCCGTCTTGGCAGAGTAGGCACGGTCAATGTAGGTGCCGACCACGGTGATACCGTTCTTCTCGGCGTAGTCCTTGCAGTCGCGCAGCTGCCCTTCAATGGACGCTTCGCGCTGGCTGTCAGAAGAATAGCGGGCGTAGATTACGGCGGTCATGGTTGCACCTCCTTGGCGCGTATTCGACTTGCCTTTATAGTATCGGGTCAAGCGCAGCTTGTCAACAATCTGCGAGCAGAGTGAAATGCGAAAATTGCGAAACGCAGCGAAAAAGGTGAGAGCAAGAATCGTCCCGTGGCCACAAATTTTCAATTCTTGAAAATTCTTGCCCCTTTGGGACAGCTTCTTGTTGGGGCGTGCCTGCCCCAAACCCTGCTGGAACGAGTACGGCAAACTGGAATTTGACTAATCCTACATGTGCATCATATTACACTCATGTAATTATCCTCTACATAAACAGCTTTTCCATCAGCAAGCTTAATCTCATCTTTGCCGTTCGGTAATACTGTTGTTTCAGAACCATTCCAATGGGGGATAATAGGATTGTCAATAATATGTAATCCATCTGTTAAATTTCCCGCCGCATACATACTTCCTGCACTGATTCCGACATATATAAGTCCGTTTTTAATTGCATTATTAAGTATTCTATCAAAACCAGTTCTAGACATTTCACGACAAAGCACAGATACATCACCACCACTGACAAAAACAGCATCAAATTGGTTTAATTCTTCAAAAGTTAATAGCCTTGTAAGCATAAACGGGGTTGTAACATACGAAGAATAGGTTCTTTGATAGTCTTTTGAAAGAATTAATTCCAGATTGTACACTAATATATTTTCGTACTGAATTCCCATTAGAAAGAGTTCATGAAAACATATTGCAAGCGACTCTCTTGCACCATCTGTTTCAATGCCAGCTGTTGGAATATAAAGCACTTTCACATCCTTCGGACACTTTCCAATAATATCAAAGAATTTCTCTTTCATCTTATCGGTCAACCCTGCAGATGTAAGAAATAGATGTTTTCCATTCATATTCTTTTACCTCGTCAAACTCCGATTTACTGGGCTAAGCCGAGTATACCACACTCCACCATGAAAGAACACCCCGATATAGTGAAATTTTGCCATTTTTCTGCGTACGTGCGTACACGCTCCGCAGGGATTCTAAGGGGCTTGACCCCTTGGCACACAGACTTTGGCACAAAGTCTAGTGTGTTACACCTTGTCAGAGGTGTACAGGCTCCCGGTACGCACGTACGCAGCGACTACTCCCAAACGCGCCATATAGGGGGACGACCAAGTTCGCACAAAGCGAACTTGATTCCGCAAAGCAAAAGGCAGGATACCACTATCATAGTGATACCCTGCCTTTGCTCGTTTACCGTTCCGAGTAGTCCTTCCGCAAAACCTCCGATAAACAAAAAACGTACCCGAACCCTTTTTCGTAAAGAATCGGGTTCGAGTACGAACTGTATGGTGGAGAATTAGGGACTCGAACCCCAGACCCCCTGCGTGTGATGCAGGTGCTCTAACCAGCTGAGCTAATCCTCCATATTTTGTTTTGTGCGTTCCGAACTGGAACGTGATTATTATAGCACGGCCTTTGCCAAAATGCAAGCCCTAATTTTAAAAAAATCACACTTTTTGTATCCGCTTTCCGGTTGCCCTTTGATGCCAAATCGTGTATACTGAACACAGAAACTTTCCCACCGGGAAAAGAGGTACAAAAAATGCTGACACTTCGTGGAATCATTACGCTGATCGTTCTGATCGTTCTGTTTGCACTGGCCGTTGTGTGGATCTCCAAGCAGGGCGGCTGGAAGGGCGAGGGCTGCGGCGGCAACTGTGCATCCTGCCACAGCCACTGCGAAAAACAGGACCCGAACAAAAAAGCCTGAGTTCAAAAATGCCCCCGGACATTGCCTGCTGGCAGCGTCCGGGGGCATTCTGCTTTCAACTTTCCGTCTCGCGGTAAAACACCCCGCGCTCTGCCGCGTACACGGCAATGGTGCTCAGCAGGTCCTGATGGGCTTTCTGGTAAGTAGTGCGGCCGATGTGCAGCTGATCGATCACATCGTCCTCCGTGCGGTGCTGCACATAGCGCAGCTCGAACAGATCCGCACGCAGCGGGTCGGTTTTACGGTAATAGGCAAGGCCCTCCTCAATGGCGGCGCACCAGCTGCGCTCCACCGGGCTTCGTGCACGCTGCCGCATCCCATACCGGTACAGTGCCAGCCGCGTCTGATTTCTCTGCTCGCTTGTCATGTTCTGCCCTCCTCTTTTCATCCGCGCGGCGTGCCAGCACTTCGCGGCGGTTCTGCTCTTCAAAAAAGCAGAGATCCCGCTCGTACATGCTCAGACCAAGCACCGCGCTCAGCCGTTCTGCTTCGCTCAGCTTGAACTGTGTGCGCCCCTGCAGTTTCAGGTTCAGTGCATTGGGGCTGATCTTCAAGGCTCGTGCCACATACTGCATCTTGTACCCACTGGCGCGAATATAATCCCGGATCATTTCAGTATTTGCCATATTCCGCTCTCCTTTTTTCGTATCGGCAATGCCGTTCCACAATCTTTAGTTGTAGTATATTCCTGCATTGATTCAGTGTCAACCCATTTTTGCAAATTCGCAGAAAAAAGTTGATTTTAATGCAATTTTTTGGTATGCTTCTGGTAACAGCATTCTTTTTACAGAACAACCATACGTTTTTTAGAGAGGTTTCGCATGTCTGAGCTTTCTACCCGTCTGCATCTGCGCCGCAAAGAACTGGGCCTTTCGCAGGAAGAACTTGCCCAGCGCATGGGCTATCGGTCCAAATCTTCCATTACCAAGCTGGAAAAAGGCATCAACGACCTGCCGCAGTCCAAGGTGGAAGAGCTGGCAGCCGCGCTGGAGACCACCCCTGCCTATCTGCTGGGGCTGGACGCACCCTGTCCGCCGCCGGGCTTTGAGCCGCTGCCTGCCATGACGCAGGTCCCGCTGATCGGTTCCATTGCCTGCGGCACTCCTATCACGGCAGAGCAGAACATTGAACGCTATATCGGCGTTCCCGCCGCGTGGCGCGCCGACTTTGCCCTGACCTGCCACGGTGACAGCATGTCCCCCACCATCTGCGACGGCGACATCGTATGCATTCGCTGCCAGCCGGAGGTGGAGCAGGGCGAGATCGCCGCAGTGCGCATTGGCGGCGAGGCCACCCTCAAGCACTTCCACCGGCAGGGTGATGCTGTGATGCTGCTTGCGGACAATGCCGCCGTCTGCCCACCCATGATCTTTACCGGCCTGCAGCTGGAAGAGCTGCACATTGAGGGCCGCGCTGTCGGCCTGTGCCGGGGGCTGTGAGCCGCCTGCAGTCTTTCAGGCACGTTTCATAAAAGAAGGAGGCTTCTCATGTTTTTCTCCCGCAAAAAGCCTGCCCGTTCTTACGACCCCGCCACCCAGCAGCCTGCACTGCGGTGCAGCATCTGCACCGGGGAGCAGGTGGCCGGTTTCATCTCCCCGGATGGCCATTTTGAGGACGTTCAGCTCATTCGCACGCCTCAGGAACTGGACGCATTCCGGGCACAGTACGGCATCCCGCCGGAATGCCCCCTGAAAAAGATCTATTAAAAGGAGTTCACCATGCCCACTGCACCTGAAGAGATGACCCTGAAGGTCATTGCCCATATCCATACTGCTTTTCCCACCAAGTTCGGCATCCCGCGCCAGAGCGGCCTTGTGGACGAGCTGCGCGGCGAGGTGATCTTTACGCCCGAATACCGCAATGCCGATGCCGTGCGCGGTCTGGAAGATTTCAGTCACATCTGGCTGGTGTGGCAGTTTTCCGGCGCAGTGCGGGACAGCTGGTCCCCCACTGTACGCCCGCCGCGCTTGGGCGGCAACACCCGCATGGGCGTGTTCGCCACCCGGTCGCCGTTCCGCCCCAATCCTCTGGGCCTTTCCAGCGTGCGTCTGGAAGGCATCGAGCACCGGCCGGACGTTGGCCCGGTGCTCATCGTGCGCGGTGCCGACCTGATGGATGGCACCCCCATCTACGACATCAAGCCTTACATCCCCTATGCCGACTGCCACCCGGATGCCGCCGAGGGCTTTACCGGCCAGACCCAGTTCCACCGTCTGCAGGTACAGTTCCCGCCCGAACTGCTGGCACAGGTGCCGCAGGCCGACCGCGCCGCCCTGACCGGCGTACTGGCAGGTGACCCGCGCCCCTCCTACCAGCACGACCCGCAGCGGGTGTACGGCATGGAGTTCGGCCCGGTAGAGGTGCATTTTACCGTGGATGGCGAGATGCTCACCGTGACCGGCATCGCCCGCCGCTGAGAGGAAGCGTTTATGGAACTGCGGAACATCAATACCTTTTTGCACATCGCCGAGCTGCACAGCTTTTCCCGCACTGCGCGGCAGCTTGGCTATTCCCAGTCGGCGGTGTCCTCCCAGATTGCACAGCTGGAAGCAGAGCTGGGCGCACCGCTGTTCGACCGCGTGGGCAAGACCGTGCGGCTCACCGATGCGGGCCAGACCTTTTTGGGCTATGCACGCACCCTGCTGGCCACGGCCCAGCAGGCGCAGGCTGCCCTGCAGCCCGCCCGGCAGATCAGCGGCAGTCTGCGCATCGCTCTGGCGGATTCGGTGTGCTCCACCTTCCTGCCCGGTCTGCTCAAACGCTACCACGCCCTGTGCCCGCAGGTGGAGCTGGTGCTGTGCACCGCCACTGCCGACGGAATGCTGCAGATGCTGGGCACAAATCAGATCGATCTAGCCTATACGCTGGACCAGCCCCTGCTGCAGCCCAATCTGGTGCTTGCGGCGGATGTGCCGGAGCCGGTGTGTTTTATTGCACCGTCGGCTCACCCGCTTGCCGGGCAGGAAGCCGTTACGCTGGAAGAGCTGCCCCGGCAGGAATTTCTGCTCACTGAGCGCGGCATGAGCTACCGCGACGCTTTGGATCAGTGCCTTGCCGCCCGCGGCCTTGCCATCCACCCTTATCTGGAGCTGGGCAGCGCTGCGCTGCTGTGCCAGATGGTGGAGCAGGGCATGGGTCTTTCCTTCCTGCCGGAGTACATCGTGCGTCCGGCGCTGGCCGCAGGTCGTCTTGCCCGGCTGAATGTGCCGGACTGCACCGTGGAGATGCACCGTCAGCTGTTTTACCACCGTGACAAATGGCTGACCCCTCAGATGAAAGCCTTTATCGAGCTGGTGCGCCAGCCCGCGCCCGGCACTGCCAGCAAATGAAAAGAGCACGGGTCCATTGAAGCGTAAAGCTGAACACACAAACGAAAAACCGCCGAAGGGAAGCCTTCGGCGGTTTTTCTTATGATAGGAGGATCAAAAATGATCGTCGCTAAAATGTTTAGTTCAGGATGGTCAGCTCGGTCTCGATGTCGAACAGGTGGACCTTGTGGGGATCGAATGCAACGCGGACGGTGTCTCCGCTTGCGTGCCTTGGAGGTGGGAGCCACACGAGCGGTCATCTTGTTGCCCTTGTACTCCAGATACAGGTAGATCTCAGCACCCATCATTTCGGAGACATCCACCTGAGCATCCAGCTGGCAGTCTGCGTGCTTTGCCATAAACTCGGGCTCGTCGTCGATGTCCTCGGGACGGACGCCCATCTTGATCTTCTTGCCGACGTAAGCATCCAGCTTGCCGTCAGCGGTCTTCTCCTTGGGCAGGGGATCACGTCGCCGCCCAGATCAACACCGTACAGCTCGCCCTTCTTGATCAGGGTGCCGTCCAGGAAGTTCATCTGGGGGCTGCCGATGAAGCCTGCGACGAACATGTTGCAGGGCATATCGTACAGGTTCTGCGGGGTATCGACCTGCTGGATGATGCCGTCCTTCATGACAACGATACGGTCGCCCATGGTCATAGCCTCGGTCTGGTCGTGGGTAACGTAGATGAAGGTGGTAGCCAGCTTCTTGTGCAGCTTGATGATCTCAGTGCGCATGGAGGTACGCAGCTTAGCGTCCAGGTTGGACAGAGGCTCGTCCAGCAGGAAGACTGCCGGGTTACGGACCATTGCACGGCCCAGAGCAACACGCTGACGCTGACCACCGGACAGAGCCTTGGGCTTGCGGTCCAGCAGGTGCTCGATCTCCAGGATCTTAGCAGCCTCGTGCACGCGCTTGTCGATTTCGTCCTTCGGGGTCTTGCGCAGTTCCAGACCGAAAGCGATGTTCTTGTAAACGGTCATGTGGGGGTACAGAGCGTAGCTCTGGAACACCATTGCGATATCACGATCCTTCGGGGGAACGTCGTTGATCAGACGGCCGCCGATGTACATTTCGCCCTTGGAGATCTCCTCCAGACCGGCGATCATGCGCAGGGTGGTGGACTTGCCGCAGCCAGAGGGGCCGACGAAGATGATGAATTCCTTGTCCTGGATCTCCAGGTTAAAGTCGGTAACAGAGGGAGCGGTAGCACCCGGATAGATCTTATAGATGTGCTGGCAGCTGATCGAAGCCATAGTCGTTTGCCTCCATAATTTTTAAGGTTCCCACGCTCTTGACGGCGTGTTCATTCGTTGGTACTATAATAGCAGATAATTTTGTGATATAAAATAGCATTTTATTGATTAGAGGTGTCAGATATTGCTTTTTGACTGGAACACCATCGCTTTTCCCGCTTCCGTGCAGGATCTGCAGCTGTCTGCCCCCCTCACCCTCTCCGGCGAAGGACTGTGGGTGTGCCTTGTGTCCAGCGGCCAGTGCTCTGCATCCGTACCTGCTGCCGGGCCGCTGCCGCTGGGTGCAGCGCTCATTTTGCCGCCGCAGTCCGTGCCTGCCGGGCACCTGATCCTGAGCCGTGCCCCGCTGGCCCTTGTGCCGGAAAGCATCTGCCATCTGCTCTGCGTCCAGCTTACCGGGCAGGCGGCTTCCCAGTTTCTGGCCGGGCTGCACGAACTGCCCTTCCTTGCCAAGGGCGGTTCCTGCCCGGCCGCTGCCGAACTGATGGACCGCCTTGCTGAGGAAAAGGCCGCCCACAGCCGTGCCCGCAGCCAGTTGGCCTACGCACTGCTGTGTGAGCTGGCCGATGCCGACAGTGCCGCGTCCGCCCTGCCGCCGCTGGTGCAGGCCGCCATTGAGGACATCCGCGCAAACTACGCGGGCCTTTACGGCGTGGAGGAGCTGAGCGAGCGGCTGGGCGTGTCCAAGAGCCATCTGGTGCGCACCTTTACCGCAGCCATTGGCGTACCGCCGGGCAAATACCTCACCACGGTGCGCGTTGAAGCAGCCCAGCGGCTGCTGCTCCACCGGGAGTACACACTGGACGTGGTAGCCAGCCTGTGCGGCTTTTCCGGTGCCAACTACCTGTGCCGGGTGTTCAAAAAAGAAACCGGCCAATCCCCCGCACAGTGGCGGGCAATGGCCGGTCACGCCGCGCAGAGTGGGCTTTCGCCCGAGGAATCTCTGCGCGAACAGGAGCTTTATATTTAAGGGCTATGCGGTCTGCTTTTTACCGCGCAGCAGCAAAAACAGGGTCAGCACTGCGGTGAGCAGTTCCGATGCCGGGAACGCTGCCCACACACCATTCATGCCAAACAGGCGGCTCAGCACCAGCGAGCAGGCCACGATGGCCACCATGCCGCGGCAGATGGAGGTGACGGAGGCTTCCACCGGGCGGTTGGTCGCGCTCAGATAGCCCGCCGCCACGATGTTGAACCCGGCAAAGAAGTAGCCCACAAAATACAACCTCATGCCCATGTGGGCAAACTGCGCCATCTGGGCGGAGCTTTCGCTGTTGAACACGCCCACCAGTGCATCGGTAGCACCAAAGATGATGCCGTACAGCACCGCTGCCAGCACCAGTGCGGTGCAGCTGCCCAGGATGAGCAGCTTTCTGGCACCGGCCTTGTCGCTTTTGCCGTAGCACTCGCTCACCAGCGGCTGTGCACCCTGTGCTACGCCGTTGAAGATGGCCGTTGCCACCAGCGCAAAGTTCGCCACCACGCCATAGGCCGCCACCGCCACATTGCCCGCCAGACCCAGCAGCAGAAGGTTGAACACGGTGGTGGTAACGCCGGAGCTCATCTCACCCACAAAGCCGGAGATGCCAAGCTGGCAGCTCCTGGCCCAGCAGCCTTGCCGAGGGGCGCTGGCGCACGAACTGCACGCTGTTCTCCTTCTTAAAGAAGTGGCGGCTGCAGATGGAAATGCTGATGATGGGAGACACGGCGGTGGCCAGCGCCGCACCGGCCAGCCCCAGACCCATGGGAAACATGAAAATATAGTCGAACACCACATTGAACAGGCTGCTGCTCAGGGTAGCCACCATGGCAAGGGAGGGGTCGCCGTCGTTGCGCACAAAGGCCGACACGATATAGTTGCACATGAAGAAGGGCGTGAACATAAGGAAGATGCGGGCATACGGGATGCCCAGTGCCATGATCCCCGCGTCACCGCCCATCAGCCGCAGAAGGCCGCCGGGCGCAAAAATGCCCACCAGCAGGAACGGCACGCTGAGCACACAGGCGCAGAAGATGGCATTGGAAAAATAGCGCTGGCAGCGCTCGTCTCCCTGCGCCTTGAGGATGGCATAGCGGGTGGCCGCGCCAAGCCCGACCATGGAGCCGACGGCAAAGATGAAGTTGTAGACCGGCAGGCAGAGGTTGAGCAGGGTCACGCCGTCGGTACCCGCCGCCTGCGAGATGAAATAGGTATCGGCCAGAATGTAGCACGAGGTGCCCAGCAGGCCGAAGATATTCTGTGATACATATTTAAAGAACTGTTTTGTCAGGTTCATCCAAGTTCCCTTTCATGGCATTTTTTACGCATACCGGCATATTTTAGCACACTCCAAAATGCAAGTCAACACAAAAACGCCCTGTACCGTGCAAAAAAGCATTGACAGCCCGGGCTCTGGCCCTTACACTGGGAGCGATCACAAAATCATCCCCCTCGCCGGGGGAAGTCTTTTATTACCAGCATCTTAATTTGGGAGGTTCTCTATGTCCGGCAGCACACTGTTTTCCATTGGCGAAGCACTCATCGATATGATCCCGTCCAGGGTGGGCTGTTCTTTTGACGAGGTTCCCTCGTTCAGCCCGCGCACTGGCGGCGCACCGGCCAACGTGTGCGCCGCCTTTGCCCGGCTGGGCGGCAAAAGTGCTTTTCTGAGCCAGCTGGGCGACGACCCCTTCGGCCACAAGATCGCCCGGGAATTGGAAGCCTGCGGCATCGACCTCTCCCATCTGGCCTTTACCGATAAGGCCAACACGGCCCTTGCCTTCGTCAGTCTGGAAGAGGACGGCAGCCGCACCTTCAGCTTCTACCGCAAACCCTCGGCGGACCTGCTTTATTCTCCGGAGCAGATCGACCCTGCATGGTTCGCCGATGCCTTTGCCCTGCACTACTGCAGCGTGTCACTGGTGGACAGCCCCATGCGCTACGCCCACCTTGCGGCCATTGCCGCCGCACGGGAGACCGGCAGCATCGTCAGCTTTGACCCGAACCTGCGCTTCCCCCTCTGGCCGGACCGCGACATGCTGCGCGGGACCGTGCTGCAGTTCCTGCCGCTTTCCAACATCCTCAAAATTTCGGACGAAGAGCTGGAATTTCTCACCGGCACTGCGGACATTGAATCCGCCCTGCCGCAGCTGCTTGTGGGCGATGTGCAGCTGGTGCTGTACACCTGCGGCAGCAGCGGTGCCCACGCCTATACCCGCACCGCCCACGGCTTTGCCCCCTGCCGGAAAGTCCGGGCTGTGGACACCACCGGCGCAGGCGACGGCTTCATCGGCTCGTTTTTGTGGCAGCTGGAACGTGACGGCGTGACACTGGAAAAACTGGCAAAGCTCAGCAAAACAAAGCTGAACGAATACCTTGCCTTTTCCAACCAGTTCTGCGGCATCAGCGTGCAGACGAATGGTGCCATCGACAGCTATCCCACCCTTGACCAGATGCAGTAAAGGATGCAAGAAGCCCTGCGTCCAGCACCGCAGGGCTTCTTTTCTATTTACAATTTGTAGTATTGTGTCTCTATATTCCAGTTTTGTCTTGTTTCCGACATCTTCTCTGCCGGTTTAAGATTTGTTTATCCTTTGTACAAGCCTTGTTCTTATTCTCTGCCCGGTTCCATGTTACCATAAGGGCAAGAACAACAAGCAGGGAGGCTTTATCCATGTCCTTTGAATTTACCCTTCTGGATGCCTTGCAGGCTCTGCGCTGTCCGGTGCTGGATGCACTGGCGGTGTTTTTCGATCAGGCCGGTGCCCGCGGCGAGATCTGGATCGCATTCACGGCGGTGCTGCTGGCGTTCCGGCGCACCCGCCGGGCCGGGCTGGCCATGGCGCTGGCGCTGGGCCTTTATATGCTGGCGGGCCACTGCGCCTTAAAGCCACTGTTCGCACGCCCGCGCCCCTGCGACCTCCGGCCGGAGATGCTCACACTGGTGGCCCGGCCGCATGGCTGGTCCTTCCCTTCCGGACACACATCCTCCGCCTTTGCCGCTGCCTTCGCACTCTGGCTGCAGAACCGCAGGCTCGGCATCCCGGCTCTTGTGCTGGCCGGGTTCATCGGCTTCACGCGGATGTACCTGTATGTGCATTTCCCCACCGACATTCTGGGCGGCGTGGCACTGGGCCTTGCATTGGGGGCCTGCGGCTCCCTGCTGGCAGATAAGATCAGCAACAAATGGGCGAAACGCAGTGAAGTAAAACGAACTGTATAAACCAATTTTCTCTCGCACTCGTTCTTGCTTTGCTTTTTACATTCAGATGAAGTATATCGCTTCGATTCTATTCGTGAAAAAGAGCCTCGGAAAAATCCTCAGATTTTTCCGAGGCTCAACGAATTATAATAGAATTTCCGCTAAAACAGCCAAAGCGCACGCGGCGGCTATTCCCAATCGTTCTCTTGCATTCAGGTAAAAACAAAAGCAGCCAGCACCGTGGAAAGGAGGATAAAGCGGTGCTGGCTGCGGTATGAGAACTCCCGAACTTTGCGGCGGATCAGGAGGGATTTGGTAGTCTGTCCGCCGTCGTTGGCGATTGCCTGGCATAGGCGGGGGACAGTGTTTTAATAAGTACCTGCTGGGCTGTGTCAGATGCACCAGCCCCCGCAGGTGAAAGCCCTTGTCGGCTTTGGGGAGACGTCTTTGCATCTCCCTGACTGCACCCTTATGTTACCAGACAATCGTGGCATTTTTTTGTGGAGTTTTTGAACAATTTGCAAATAGATTTTCAGGTGTTTTCAAAGGAGGCCCCGCGCATAAGCGTTGGGGTGGGACTGGAGTCCCGGGCTGTTCGCGGAGAAAGCTTCCTACTGGCCTGCATTCCTGCTTTTACTGCGCCCCGAAAAATTCCTTGGCGATGTCCGCGCTGCGCTTGGCATCCTTGGCGTACCAGTCCGCGCCGATCTTCTCGGCATATTCCGGCGTGAGCACCGCACCGCCCACCATGATCTTGCAGTCCAAGCCCGCTTCGTGCAGGGCGGCAATGGTTTCCTCCATGCTCTTGAGGGTAGTGGTCATCAGGGCGGAAAGGCCCACCAGATGCACATTCTTTTCCCGCACAGTGTTCACCACCGTCTCCACCGGCACATCACGGCCCAGGTCGATCACCTCAAAGCCGTAGTTCTCCAGAATCACCTTGACGATGTTCTTGCCGATGTCGTGCACGTCGCCCTTGACGGTGGCCAGCACGATGCGGCCCTTGCTGGCGCTGCCCTTCGCCCTTCTGGGCAATGACGTTCTTGATCTCCTCAAAGGCGCTCTGGGCAGCACTTGCGGCCTGCAGCAGCTGCGGCAGGAACAGCGTTCCCTTCTCGTACTTGGCGCCCACGATGTCCAGCGCCGGGATCAGTGCTTCGTCCACCACTTCCAGCGGCTGCTTTTCGGCCAGCAGTGCCTTGGTCTGGGCAGCAGCATCACCCTTCAGGCCCTTTTCCACCGCCTTCATCAGTGGAGCGTAAGGGCCGGTAAGCTCTGCACTCTCACCGGATGCGGATGCCGAAGCTGCAGGCACCGTCTGCGCGGCCTGCCGGATGGCTGCGGATGCAGGCACATGGTCGGCATACCGCTCAATGTACTTGGTGCTCTGCGGATCGCGGTTGGTCAGCACGTTGTAAGCATACACCGCCGCCATCATCTCCTCGCTGGAAGGGTTCATAATGGCGAGGTCTAGGCCCGCATACATCGCCATGGTGAGGAAGGTGGTGTTCAGGTAGGGGCGGCAGGGCAGGCCGAAGCTGATGTTGGACACGCCCAGAATGGTGCGCACCCCCAGCTCCTTCTTGCAGGCTTCCAGTGCCTGCACGGTGGCCAGAATCGTCCTTCTGCTGGGCGCTGGCGGTCAGGGTCAGACAGTCGATGTAGATGTCCTCCCGCGGGATGCCGACGGCAAGAGCCGCCTCCGTGATGCGGCGGGCAATGGCCACCCGGTCCTCGGCGGCGGGCAGGATGCCCCGCTCATCGATGGCAAGGCCCACGATGGCCGCGCCGTACTTTTTGCACAGGGGCAGAATCGCGTCCAGCTTTTCCTGCTCGCCGTTGGTGGAGTTGACGATGGGCTTGCCGTTGTACACGCGCAGGCCGTTTTCCAGTGCCTGCACATTGGAAGAATCCAGCTGCAGCGGCAGGCTGGTGACGCTCTGCAGGGCCTTGACCACCTTGGGCATCAGGGCAGGCTCGTCCACGCCGGGTGCGCCCACGTTCACGTCCAGCACCTGAGCACCGGCTTCCACCTGACTGACCGCCTGCTCCAGAACGTAGTTCATATCCTCTTCCCGCAGTGCCTGCTGGAAGCGCTTTTTGCCGGTGGGGTTGATGCGCTCACCCACCACCGTGATGCCGTCCACATTGACAAAGTCCACCGGCGTGCAGAGCACCGAGGGCATTTTGTGGGCCGAACGGCCGGGTACGCAGCCTGCAAAAACGCTGTTCAGCAGCTTGATGAACTCCGGCGTGGTGCCGCAGCAGCCGCCCGCCGCGAACAGATGCAGATCCCGGTAGGGCTTCATTTCCATGGCGAAGAGCTGCGGGGTGATATCGTAGCCGCTGCCGTCGGCCCGGGGCAGGCCCGCATTGGGCTTGACGAACACCGGAAAGTCGCCGGGCACAGCCTCCGCCAGACGCTTTGCCATGGGGAAGATCTCCTTGGGGCCCAGTGAGCAGTTGATGCCCACCGCGTTGGCACCCAGACCACGGGCGGTCACGCCGAAGCTTTCCACCGTGCAGCCCGTAAAGGTACGCCCGCCGGCTTCAAAGCTCATGCTGGCTAAGATAGGCAGGCCGCTGTTTTCCTTTGCGGCCAGCAGAGCGGCTTTCAGCTCGTACAGATCGGTAAAGGTCTCAAAGAAAATGAGGTCGGCCCCGGCGGCAGCGCCTGCCCGGACGATGCGCGCATACTCGCTCACCGCATCCTCAAAGGCCAGCGTTCCGCTGGGTTCCAGCAGTTCTCCCAGCGGGCCGACATCCAGCGCGGTCAGGGCACCGTAGGGCGCACAGGCGCGCTTGCAGTTGGCGATGCCCGCCGCAATGATCTCTTCCAGACTGTAGGCGCTGCCCGCCAGCTTGTGGGCCGATGCGCCAAAGGTATTGGCGTTGACGATGCGGCTGCCCGCAGCGGCATACTTGGCATGGATGCTCTCGATCAGCTCCGGATTGGTGATGTTCAGCTCCTCCGGCTTTGCACCCAGCTTCAGGCCCGAAGCCTGCAGCATGGTGCCCATGCCGCCGTCCAGCAGGACGGTATTGCTCTGTTTGAAAAGTTCACTCGCTTGCACAGGTCTTTCCCCTCTTTCTATACTCACACCGGGTGCGCAGCACGCAGTGGCCGCACCCGGCCAGTTTTCCCTTTACCGGGTGGCCGCTGACCCCCAGAATGGCCGTCACGCTCTTGCGCGGGGTCATCAGGTTGGTATCGGTCACACACAGGCCCGCCCGGCGCACCGTATCCAGTGCGTTTGCCACCAGCGGCTGTACTGCAATATCCCAGTCACCGTAGCCGGGCGAAAACCGCCCGGTCAAATACTTTCCCTCTTTTGCGGCCCACTGGCGCAGCTCTGCTTCGGCTGCGTCTGCGGCCTGCTCGGCCAGCGCGCTGCCCAGCGCATCGGACGCAACGCCCGCCGCGATATCTCCCACACCGGCACGGCGGATCTGTGCATCCACGCCGGGGCCAAGGGTCACGGCCAGCAGCACCGCCTGCGGGCAATTTTCCAGATGCTTCATCACATCCCCACCCCGCAGGATGCCTGCTTCGGCAAGGGCAGCCGTGTCCGCTTCCAGCCAGACCGCCCGGGGCGTTGCCGCCGCCAGCAGCGGCATGGCGCATGTTTCCAACAGGGTCATGGTGCGGTCGTCCGGTTCCCCTCTGGCCCCGAAATACCGCGCTGCCTGTGCTGTATCGATCGCCGCCGGTTTTGCCAGCACCAGCGGCTGCGGTGCACCGATCATCCGCCGCACCTCCTTGCTTTTTTGAAATAAAGTGGTCTTAAGTATACCGCACCTGTGGGATTTTATCAATCCCGCAGAGCGGCGGATAAAAGAAAACTCCCTCAGTCACAGCTCACGCCGTGCCAGCTCCCTCAAGGAGGGAGCCTCTGTCGAAAAGGTAATCTTTTCGTTTTTGCCAAAGGCCCCATCCCAGAGGGGGCTGTCTGTGAAGCAGACTGGGAGAGTTCGTTCTTTATTTGATGCAGCTGGAACAGGGCGTATAGCCTGCTTCCACGGCTTCCTGATAGTTGGAGAAGAGGATCTGGTTCTTCTCTGCCGGCAGGTTCGGGCAGGTAGGCAGATGGAACTTTTTGCTGTTCACGTTGCCGATGTACGCCTGCTGGGCCGTGCTGGATGCCGCCGGGTCGGTGGGGTTCAGCGCGGAATCTGCCGCAAAGTGCTCGGTGCCCACGGTGTAGTTCTGGCCGTCACTGCCAATGGTGATGGTGCCCTGCAGGTCGGTGCGGTACACATCCACCCCGGCATCCCGCAGGATGCTCAGCGTTTCCTCGTGTGGGTGGCCGTACTTGTTGTTCACGCCGCAGGAGATGATGCCCATTTCCGGCAGCACCGCGTTCAGGAAGAGGTAGCTGGTGGAGGTGCTGGAACCGTGGTGGCCCACCTGCAGCACATCGGCCCTGAGGTTCGCGCCGCTGTTCACAAGGTCGGTCTCCGCAGTCTTTTCCATGTCGCCGGTCAGCAGGAAGCTGGTGGAGCCGTAGTCGATGCGCAGCACAATGGAGGTATCGTTGGTGTCGCTGTACTGTGCCACTGGCCCCAGCATGGTCACGGTAGCGCCGCCCAGCGGCCACATCGTGCCCACGGCGGGCACCTCTACCTGCAGGCCCTGCTGTTGGGTGTACTTGACAAAATCCTGAAAGCACTTGGTGGAGGCATCGGCCACCGGGCTGTACACATGGTACGCCGGGAAGTAGGCCAGTGCGGCAGCCAAGCCGCCTACATGATCCTCGTGCGCGTGGGAGCAGAACACATATTCCAGCTGTTCCACCCCCTGACTCTGCAGGTAAGAGACAATGAGACTGCCGTCGTCCACATTGCCGCCGTCGTAGAGCATGAACTGTCCGTCGCATTCCACCAGCACACTCAGCGCCTGGCCCACATCGATGAAATGCACCTCCAAGGGTGCGTCCACCGTATCCACAGCCGCCGCAGCAGAAGCGGACGGGTTCGGCACTACATCGGCGCTTCCGCCCGGGACGGACGGCAGCCCGCTGCAGCCCGCAAGGCTCAGCACCAGTGCGGCGGCAGCGGCCAGCGCAGCAAGGCGCTGCCACAGGCCTTTCTTAGGCGCGTTTACTTTTTCTTCTTTCCAGTTTTCCACGTTGTGTTCTCTTTCTGTTGATCGTTTTTTGGCTTGCGCGCGGGTGCCGAATGGGGCGCAAAGCGTGCGCCGGGGCTGGGCGCACGGCCTGTCGGTGCAGCGGCACGGCTCTGGCCGTGGGCAGGCTTGCCGTTATGGCCCTTCTGGTTCGGGCGCACCGTATAGGTGCCGTCATTGTGGATCGTCACATCGGCGGCTTCGGCCCGGCGGGCAGAGCGCTGCACGGCGCGGCGGCCTGCGGCGGGCACCAGCAGGGGGATCAGGTCCTCCCGGTGGGTCATCTTCAGCGCCTTGACTACCTTCTCGGCGTTGCGAGGCTCGTAGTATTGCAGCAGCGCCCGCTGCAGCGCCTTGCCCTCGGGGGTCTTTTCCACAAACACCGGCTTCAAGGTGTAGGGGTCGAGGCCGGTGTAGAACATACAGGTGCTCACAGTGCCGGGCGTGGGATAAAAATCCTGCACCTGTTCCGGGCGCATGTGGTTTTATAAAGATATTCTGCCAGATAGACCGCATCCTTGAGGGTGCTGCCCGGGTGACTGGACATCAGATAGGGGCACCCAGATACTGACCTTTTGCCTTTTGGCCCTTTTGGCCTTTTTCGACGTCCATCGACTATGACTTATCCAGAATTTGAATCCTTTGACTTAGTGGAGCTCCGATGGGCGGCTTGCCCATGTAGGCCAGCGTGTTGGGGGCACAGTGCTCCGGAGCCACCTTCAGCTGGCCGGACACATGGTACTCTACCAGTTCCTTGAAGAAGGTATCGTCCGGGTCGGCCATCAGGTAGTCGAACC
>ENA-OQHL01000959-OQHL01000959.1-human-gut-metagenome-genome-assembly--contig:-NODE-959-length-16670-cov-3.487638_pt1 | contig 16670 bp, 18 predicted proteins | sample MGYA00242565_ERZ504723 | MGnify/ENA primary metagenome ERZ504723 (study PRJEB26092, sample SAMD00036211) | human gut metagenome | host: Homo sapiens | study: EMG produced TPA metagenomics assembly of... | reverse complement strand
CCCCACCTGATATTCTGAAGTATATTCATCGTTCTTTTTTACAATTCTTATTCTGCTCATTCTGATTATCCCTTATTCTATTTTCTTCTTTCAATCACATCACTGATTGCATCAATTCCTAAAAGTATCTGACTGACCAGAATCAGCGCAAATAAAATTTTCACCACTTTTTTTCCTGTCTCGTCTTCTCTTTCTGCACAGTCTTTTGCAATTCTTCCGACAATCCCCAGTAATCCAATCAGAGAAATCCTCTGCGCTGTTCTGTTTAACGATTTGTTCTGATAATAAATTTCCTGCAATAATTCATGATTGTTCATACTCATGTTCTCCTCTCCTTATAATCCGTCCCTGTAAATCTGATTGATTGTTGCCTGAGCATGTTCCAGCTCCTTTTTCTGCATGACAGCATCTCGATCACTGAAAATTGCCAGCATCTCATCCACCACATCTTCCGCTCTCGGATTTGATGTTCTGTAAAGATACCCCAGCATACGAGTTGCCGTGTAATCTGTCCTGATTTGATTATATGCAATTTCTCTGCAAAAGTCATCAGGATAATCCTTCTCCTTCAAAGCTCTGTACAATTCATCATTTCTTGCTTTTTCCATATTTATTGCCGCCTGTTCTTTCTAAAATACTGTTTTTCAAATTCTTCTTCCGATAATGGCTTATTCAAAAAGTATCCTTGAATGACATCACAACACATCTCTTTTAATACGCCAAGCTGCTTTTGGGTTTCAACACCTTTGTTTCATCCCTTTTTGCATCACTTCCCAACAAAGCTTACCTTCCGGATGCTCAACCTGAAATGTCTTTTTACAACACTCATTCATATATACACTCTTATTTGCCTCAACATCTATGATACGAATGTTCGAATTTATTCCATTTAAAATTTTATAAAAAAATTGTGAATCTGAATTATCTTTCACCGCAATACTCCTTTTAACAGCAAATAATTCTCTCCCATATTCTACATCATATTGACTGGAAAAATCTACTCAAAAAATCCTGTTCCAAATGGAATTATTACTCCACTTCCAACAGGATTTTGATTCAATCATTTAAATATTTCTTACTTTTTGGATGATTGTACGATAATCTTCATTTTTTTCAAATAAAATCTGTTTGCCCAGTACAAAGCCTTCTACCCCTTTTTTCCAGAGACGCTCCAGAATCTCCCAGGTCACACCGCCGTCGATCACAATATGGAATTTATACCGCTGACGCAATTTCAAAAGTTGCTCAATTTTAGGTTCTACAAAATGAAGATAGTCTCTTCCCGCAAATCCGGGATTTACGGTCATGACCAGCACGTAATCTACTAACGACAACAATTCCTGAATACTGTCAAGTGAAATTCCGGGATTGATCACGATCCCAGGAGCCTTTCCAAGTTTACGGATTCTGCAGAGTGTCTCTGTTGGAATTGTTTCAGAATCCGGATGGATATAAATAATATCTGCTCCGAACTCTGCATATCGTTCTATATAACGTCCGGGATTATACATCATCATATGAACATCCAGCTTCAAAGAAGTGTTTTTACGTATTGTTTCAATATCCTGAAAACTCATCCCGAAATTAGGCACATAATGGCCATCCATTACATCTATATGTAAAATATCCGCTCCACTCACATCAAGTCTCATAATCTCATCTTTCAGATAATCCATCGAAAGATTCAAAAGCGACGGGCATAATAATTTTTCCATAACGCCTCTCTCCCTACTGAATAAGTCCTGCAGCAGTTGGTAATGTCATAGAAATCGCAGGAATACATGTGGTCAGCAACAGTACGATCAAAATCACACCAAAATAGGGCAGTAATTCTTTAAACACCTGCTCAATTTTTACATTTCCGACCTTCGCTCCTGTAAACAAGATAGAGCCAACCGGAGGCGTAATTGTTCCAATACAAAGGTTCAGCGTGACCATAATACCAAACTGTACCGGATGCATCCCGAACGTCTGACAAATTGGCAGGAAAATCGGTGTAAAAATCAAAACAGCCGGAGTCGGATCCATAAAGGTTCCTACGATCAACAAAATAATATTCATTAAAATCAAAATCACATATCTGTTTTCTGTAATAGAAAGCATTCCATTTGCGATCAGATCCGGCAAACCTGTAAATGCCATAACCCATGACATAATAGAGGATAATCCAATCATAAACGTAATAATACCCGTCATTTTTGCAGGAATTCGTCGTTCTGCAACATATCCACATTTCTTTGCTTTAACCCCTGCAAGGAACATCACGAGTAATCCCCACAGAATTCCCGGCACATATCCTCCCGTAAACAAGGCAGCAACTGATACACTTCCTGCAATTGTCGAACAAACAATCATCAGATTGGACGGTGGAATCAGCATTCCCGTCGGTGCAGAAGCAATATTTACACCGGCACTGTAAACCGGATCATATCCTTCCTTTTTTTCCATCGGTCCGATCGTACCACCCATTGCAGCAGCCGCTGCTGCACCGGAACCTGAAATTGCACCAAATAACATGTTTGCTACTACATTAGACTGCGCCAGTGCCCCCGGCATACGTCCGGCAACAACCTTGGCAACATTAACAATTCGCTCTGCAATTCCACCGTTATTCATAATATTTCCTGCAAGAATAAAAAACGGAATTGCAATCAGTGAAAATGAATTGGCTCCGGCAAACAATCTCTGCGCAGATGTCGCAAATGAAATATTTGCATCGAGCATACACAACATAGCCAGCGCGGATGACAATCCTACCGCTACACTGATTGACACACCGATCGCTAGCATAATCACCAAAAGCACAACCATAACAATTGCTGTTTGATGTGTGACTTTATGAAATGAGTATTCAATGATTCGGGAAATGAAGTGTTCCCAGATAAACAGGTACAACAACATTCCTGTTCTCAGTAACTAAAATTTTGAAAAGATAGAAGAAAATAAAAAATTGCTTGAGAAAGTAAGACAAAAATGGTATATTAATAAGTGTGTTCCCTTAGTAAAATGGATATTACGGATCCCTCCTAAGGATCAAGTGCAGGTTCGATTCCTGCAGGGAACGTTTTCAAAACGAGGACAGCAGCTTTCTTTATTCAGCCACTGTCCTCGTTTTATTTTTCTATTTCTCTTTTCTTCTTACAAAAACAACTACACCTATCACCGCAATACAAGCAACGCAAAAAATCACATACGATTTTGAATATTTAAAAATTCACATATCCCTGCAGCCAGATCTCTCCTTTAAATCGTCTTCCAATCTCTGGCTCTCCCAGAACCTCTTTCTTCGGAACACAAACATCGAACTCCAGTTCATTGACATCTAGTTTCATCTGATAAAGCCGTTCTCCGGTCAATGTATTCTCCCGCTCTCTGATCGCCAGAATCTCTCCCATAATTGAATACAGATCACATTCCACACCATAAGGCATAAAGTAACTGTCCACAATGGAATATACATCCTCTGTAGCCAATCTACGAGAAACTTTTGAGTAGATATCCATATCTTCCAGAGTCAACGTTTCAATTGCTCCCTGATCTCCATTACGAGCAGCACTCAAAAGTTTCTTTCGTGTTTTTGCTTCCTCTCTTGCGAAACGCATCTGTGTCTCGCTTTTTCTTACAGGCAGCAGGATTCTCCCGGACAGAGCAAGACCGGAAAAAGTGACACCGTTTGGAGCTCCTGTCATCATACCCAGCTGACGCTCTTTCATATATTCTACGCCATTTTGCATTGTAAAAATCAGACTGATCCCCACTTTTGCATCTTCACAGATTCCTACGTACTGTTCGCGCTCGATTCGTTTTTCAATGGAAACATCTGCATATGTTGTAACACCACTTCCCTGAAAATACGGGAAATAGTATTCCATATCAAACTGGTCATGATCATCCAGTTCTCCACACAATGTAATCCCCACATCCTGACCGTATTCCTTTTGAAATTCACAGTAGTCTGCTTCTTCATTATAGGAAACGGTCATCTGATGGGTAAAGGTTTCTCTTGTCTGCTCCAATATTTCTTTTAGCTCTGCTTTTTTCTTGATGGGACCAAACCCAATTGCTTTCAAATACTGATGCATATTACTCCTTATTTTTTCGGTTCGATCACTGCATTTCCACCCATATATGGACGTAACGCTTCCGGAATCTTCACAGATCCATCTGCCTGCAGATTGTTCTCCAGGAACGCGATCAGCATTCTTGGTGGTGCAACAACTGTATTATTCAGTGTATGTGCAAAATATTTTCCGTCTGCACCTTTTACACGGATACCAAGTCTTCTGGCCTGTGCATCTCCCAGATTTGAGCAGCTTCCTACTTCAAAGTATTTCTTCTGTCTTGGAGACCATGCCTCCACATCCACAGACTTCACTTTCAGATCCGCAAGATCTCCGGAACAGCATTCCAGTGTGCGAACCGGAATATCCATAGAACGGAATAAATCAACTGTGTTCTTCCATAATTTTTCATACCAGTCCATGCTCTCTTCCGGTTTACATACAACGATCATTTCCTGTTTTTCGAACTGGTGAATACGATATACACCACGTTCCTCAATTCCGTGTGCCCCTTTTTCTTTTCTGAAGCATGGAGAATAACTTGTCAGTGTCTGTGGCAGCTGCTCTTCCGGAAGAAGTGTATCGATAAATTTACCGATCATAGAGTGCTCACTTGTTCCGATCAGATAGAGATCTTCTCCTTCAATCTTATACATCATTGCATCCATTTCTGCAAAGCTCATAACACCTGTCACAACATTGCTGCGGATCATAAACGGAGGAATACAGTAAGTAAATCCTCTGTTGATCATGAAATCTCTTGCATAGGAAATAACTGCAGAATGCAATCTCGCAATATCTCCCATCAGATAATAAAATCCGTTTCCTGCCACTTTTCTTGCACTATCCAGATCGATTCCATTGAATCTTTCCATAATTTCTGTGTGATATGGAACTTCAAAATCAGGAACAACCGGCTCACCAAAGCGCTCCAGTTCCACATTTTCACTGTCATCTTTTCCAATCGGAACAGATGGATCAATGATATTTGGAATTGTCATCATGATTTTTTAATTTTTTGCTTCTACTTCTTTTTGCTTCTGCAGAAAGTGCTTCCATCTTATCTGCACTCTCTGTACTTTTCTTTTCAGCTCTTCTGCCTCTCTTTTTGCCCTGAGCCATCATTGCACCAATCTGTTTTGATGTTTTGTTTTTCTCAGCTCTAAGTGCTTCTACTTCACCTTTAATTTCACGATTTTTCTGATCCAGTTCCAATACCTCATCTACCAGTGGTAACTTAGAATCCTGAAATTTGTTTTTAATATTCTGTTTTACAACTTCCGGATTTGATCTTACAAATTTGATATCTAACATAATTTTCCTCCTCATACAGTGTATATCACTGCTTCATTGCTTTTTTCAAAGACTCTCTTTCTTCTTCTCCGAGTTCCATATAGCTTTCGCCTTTTACAATTTCCTTTATATAGGTATAACACCCTTCTCGGCTGTGCATCGCATTAAACACCCAGCCATTATTATTTTCATCTAACATCGTCAGAACAAAACTGAGATTTCCTCCCATTTCCTGAAATGCATCATAACGTACAATTCCTATTTTCTGATAATGTGTTTTCATTCTTTTGTAAATTGTATCAATATCTCTTGTATTCTGTTTTACTGCGCGTTCCAGTTTTTCTACTGTTTTAAACTGCTCCAGAAATCCTTTTTCCAGAGATTTACCATCTTTTCCGCGCATAAAAATCTGATATTTTGCCTGCATACGCTTATGTTTCATTTGCAGATTGATCACAATCCCAATGAAAACCACCTGCATGATCAACAAAACAATTACCAGATACAGTAATACTTCTGTTGCCATTCTCATGTCTCCTTCTTATATCTGCGGGACACCTCTTAGCTTTGAATGGACATGATCAAGTCGAATATTCGCTCCAATTCTTCCTCTGAATAATATTCGATTTCAATTTTCCCCTTACCATTCGATTTTGGATTTACATTTACCTTTGTCCCCATGATTCCCTTCATTTTTTCTTCCAGGTTTTCATAGATAAATGTATGCTCAATTTTTTCTTTTTTTGCAGTCTTCTTGGGATTTTTCAATATTTTAATCAGCTTCTCAGTCTCCCTCACACTGAGCTTCTCATCAAATATTTTATTTGCAATTGTGTACTGTTGTTCTTCGTCTTCCAATGCAAGTAACGCTCTGGCATGTCCGGTTGAGATCATATCATCAATCACCATCTGCTGAACCTTACTGTTAAGTTTTAAAAGACGCATTGAGTTTGTCACTGCCGTTCTGCTCTTCGATACACGTTCTGCAATCTCATCCTGTTTTAGATGAAACTCTTTCAATAATCGCTTGTATGCAATTGCTTCTTCAATTGGATTCAGATTTTCTCTCTGAATATTTTCAATCAAAGAAATCTCCACAACTTCCTGCTCCGTATATTCACGAACCAGTACCGGTACTTCTTTTAATCCGGCAAGCTTTGCCGCTCTCCATCTTCTTTCTCCTGCAATGATTTCATAATAATCATTTTTCTTTTGTACCAAAAGTGGCTGAAGTACGCCAAACTGTTTGATAGAATCTGCCAGCTCAAGAAGGGCATCTTCATCAAAATCTTTTCTCGGCTGTTCACTATTTGGTTCTACCTGAGTAATCTTTACTATAGTCTCCCCGGATTTTTCCACTTTTACTTTTTCTTTTTGAGTTTTATTAGCCTGTTTTTCTGTTGTCTTCACTGTCTTGTTTGGAATCAGACTGTCTAACCCCTTTCCAAGTCCATTTCTTTTCACTGCCATTTTATTCTTCTCCTTTATTGATCACTTCTTCAGCCAATAACAAATAACTTTCTGCTCCTGAAGATTTTGGGTCATATAAATTTATTGGCATACCATAACTTGGCGCCTCTGCCAGCCGGACATTTCTTGGAATAATCGTTTTGTAGATGTTTTGATTTAAATTGTCTTTTACATTTTCTACAACCTGGAGTGAGAGGTTCGTTCTGGCATCATACATTGTGAACACAACGCCTTCTATTTCTAATTTTGGATTTAATCTCTCCTGAACAAGCTCTATTGTGTGGATCAACTGGCTTAATCCTTCCAATGCATAATACTCACACTGAATCGGGACAAGTACTGAATTTGCTGTGGTCATTGCATTGATCGTTAGCATACTCAATGCCGGTGGACAATCTATGATAATATAATCATATCTGTCCTTCACTTTTTCAACTTCATTTTTAATAATGTATTCTTTATTATCAACACCAATCAATTCAATTTCTGCTGCCGACAAATTAACATTAGACGGAAGTACATCCAGGTTTTCATAGACTTCTTTGCAAATACATTCTTCAATCCCAATATTCCCAATAATTAAATCATATACTGTATTTTCAACTTCATCTTTATTTACACTCAGTCCACTTGTCATATTTCCCTGTGGATCCATATCAAGTGCCAGAACTTTTTGTCCAAGACTTGCAAGTGAAGCTGATAAATTGATAGCTGTTGTAGTTTTACCTACTCCACCTTTTTGATTTGCAATCGCTATAATTCTTCCCATATTCGTACTCCTTTCATTGAACACGTTCTTATTATATCACCTTTTACTTTTATTATCTATACAATGTTTCACGTGAAACATTGTGATTTTTATGAAATGTTACTGTTTACACTAGATATTTCGTATTCAATACTTTCTCTCTACTTTTTAAAATGTTTCACGTGAAACATTTTTGACTATAATTCTTATAATCATTTTGTGATTCAGCATACATCTACCGTTCCATTTATTTTTGTGCCAAGTTTGTCCAAATATTTGTTTCCGGCACAATTTCTTCTTCATTTCCCGCATAGACCTAATTCAGCTTTTCCTCTCCTCTATTAAATTTAAACTATTTCTCATTGTATCATAAAAACTACTTTTCAGATAGATTTTTCATTAATCCAAAATGTTTCACGTGAAACATTGGCTGTTTACTGTTTGTCTCACAGAATTTTTCAAATTTTCTTTATTTGACACCTCTCCTGTAGTATAATAAGAAAGTATAAATGGAATTATAAAGGAGGGTATCATTTTGAACTGGAAGAAAAATTTGAAAACTTGTACGATCCTGACAGGATTAACCGTTGCTTCTATGCATATCGTTAATCGTTTCGTTTACTATATGTCTACAATAGATGAAATGCTGTCTGACAAAAATGCAGAATATTATGACTGGCGTTTTGGACGCATTTGCTACCACAAAACAGGAAGTGGATCTCCTCTTCTCTTGATCCATGATCTAAACGTCTGCAGTTCTTCCTATGAATGGAACCAGATTGTAGATCAATTATCTAAAACAAATACTGTATACACAATTGATTTATTAGGCTGTGGACGCTCGGACAAACCCTATTTGACCTATACAAATTATCTTTATGTCCAGTTAATCACTGATTTTATTAAACATATCATTGGTGAAAAAACTGATATTATCGCAATGGGGGAATCCGGTTCTTTTGTCTTAATGGCATGTGCTAATGATCACTCAATTATTGACAAAGTTCTTTTAATTAATCCTGGTGATTTGATTGAACTTTCAAAAATACCGACAAAGCGTACAAAGTTAAAACAGCATTGTATTAACATGCCTGTTGTAGGAACATTTCTTTACAATTTACGCTTTAATAAACGAACCATCGAAAAAGATTTACACTTAAATGGATACTATGATTTCAAGAAAATTGATACAAATACAGTAAAGACCTTTTTTGAAGCTGCACATACAGACAATACTGCCGGAAAATATCTGTATTCCAGCATCAAATCTCGCTTTACAAATGCAAATGTGATGTATTCTTTAAATCGAATTAACAACAGCGTGTTTATTATTGTAGGGAATGCAAATCCAGAATATGCACTAATTGCAAACCAATATCAAAATTATATGCCTTCTATTGAAATTCAAGAAATTGATCATACCAAACGTTTTCCACATCTGGAAGACCCTGAAACGTTTTTAGAACAGGTTGAAATTTTATTTGATATCAACAACGGAGAAGAGTTATCCACAAAATAATGTGGATAACTCTTCTTTTTTGGTGGATAAACTGTGAATAACGTAAAAAAAGGATGTAAACTTTTAAATTGTTGTACAATTAAAATACTTTACATCCTTTTTGTTTACTTCTTGATTTTTAAAGAATAATTTTTTTATTTCTCTCTTATTTTATGACAGTGGTTCTTTTGCTGGAAGTCCTGCTTTTCTCGGGTATTTTTTTCGTGTCTCAGAAATCTTTTTTATTTTCACAAAAGAACGTCCAATCTCTGTATCCGGCAGCTGAAACTTTACTGTTTTCTCAATTTTTCCACCAAGAAGAGACACTGCTTTTTCCGATTGTTTCAATTCGTCTTCAACAGTTCCTGATTTATAGGATACGAACATCCCGCCTACTCGTATATATGGGATGCAGTATTCACTCAAGGTTGACAGATTTGCCACTGCACGGGACACACACAGGTCAAATTGTTCTCTGTATGCTGTCTGCTTTGCAAAATCTTCTGCTCTTCCATGAAGCGTTTCCACATCTTCGAGCCCTAATTTTTCTACTACGGCATCTAAAAAATTAATTCTTTTTTTCAGAGAATCCAACAATACGACTTTCAGATGAGGAAAGGCAATCTTTAACGGCAGTCCCGGAAATCCCGCGCCGGTTCCGATGTCAATCACAGAATTTACCTGATTCATATCCACTGTTTTTACAATTGCAAGGCTGTCCACAAAATGTTTCTCATTTACTTCATCATACTCGGTGATCCCTGTCAGGTTCATCACCTTATTCCACTCCACCAGAAGCTCATAATACTGATGAAACTGCTCTTTCTGGCGTTCTGTCAGCCGGATATCCAGCTGGCTTAATTGCTGTTCAAATTTATTTTCCATACACTCTCCTGTTCTCTCATCTGCTCTCCAGATACACCAGCAGAACCGAAATATCTGCCGGAGATACCCCGGATATCCGGGATGCCTGCCCGATGGATGCCGGTCGGATCTGCGACAATTTCTGCTTTGCCTCTAATCGCAGACTCTGTACCTCTTCATAATTAATATCTGCAGGAATCCGCTTTTTCTCCAGTTTTTTAAACTGCTCTACCTGCTTTTTCTGCCGTTTGATATAACCTTCATACTTAATGTTAATATTCACCTGCTCTGCAACGTCGTATTTAAGCTCTGGACGCATTTTATCCACTGAGGCAAGGATTTCATAGCTAAGCTCCGGACGACGGATCAGATCAGCCAGAGACGCGCCTGAAACAAGCGGTGTACTTCCGCAGGACTCCAGAAGCTCCTGTACTTCTTTGGTCGTTCCCACATGCACACTTTCCACACGCTCGATCTCTTTTTGAATCTGCTCTTCTTTTTTCAGCAGGTTCTGATAGCGCTCCTCCTCGATCAGCCCGACTTCATATCCGATCTTTGTCAGTCTGAGATCTGCATTATCCTGTCTTAAAAGCAGACGGTATTCTGCTCTGGAAGTCATCATTCGATACGGCTCATGACTCTCTTTTGTGACCAGATCATCAATCAGAACTCCGATATATCCCTCGGAACGGTCAATGATGATCCCTTCCTTGCCCTGCAGCTTTCTCGCCGCATTAATACCCGCTACAAGCCCCTGCGCTGCTGCCTCCTCATACCCGGAGCTTCCGTTAAACTGCCCGCCGCTGAACAGCCCTTCGACATTTTTAAACTCCAGTGTACTCTTTAACTGTCTCGCATCAATACAATCATATTCGATGGCATACGCATTTCTTACAATTTTCGCATGTTCAAGCCCCGGCACGCTGCGGTACATCGCATACTGAACATCTTCCGGAAGAGAGCTTGACATCCCTCCCACATACATTTCGTTGGTGTCCAGTCCTTCCGGCTCAATAAACACCTGGTGCCGGTTCTTATCTGCAAATTTTACCACCTTGTCCTCGATCGACGGACAATATCTCGGTCCTGTTCCCTCGATCATTCCTGAAAACAACGGAGAACGGTCCAGATTTTCTCTGATAATTTCATGGGTCTTTTCATTCGTATAAGTCAGCCAGCAGGAAACCTGATCGATCTGGATGTCCTCAGGGTCTGTCGTAAAGGAAAACGGTACGATCCGCTCGTCTCCTTTCTGCTCTTCCATTTTGCTGAAATCAATACTTCTCTTGTCAATACGCGCCGGCGTTCCTGTCTTAAACCGATACATTTCGATTCCAAGTTCTTTCAGACTGTCTGTCAGATAATTTGCCGGCTGCAGTCCGTTTGGCCCGGTCTGCATGCTGACGTCTCCGTAAATACATCTCGCCTTTAAATAGGTTCCGGTGCACAATACGACCGCTCTGCAGCGATATGTGGCACCGGAATAAGTTCTGACTCCTGTAATGATTTTTTTTCCGTCAGCCCCATCCTCAGCAAGAATCTCTGTCACTTCCATCTGCTTGATTTCCAGATTCTCCTGATCCTCAAGCACCTTTCGCATCGTTTTACTGTAATTTGCCTTGTCCGCCTGCGCACGCAGAGAGTGCACAGCCGGTCCTTTTGAACTGTTCAGCATCTTAGACTGGATAAAAGTCCGGTCGATCACCTTTCCCATCTCACCGCCCAACGCGTCCACTTCTTTGACAAGGTGTCCTTTGGAACTGCCCCCGATATTCGGATTACACGGCATCAGCGCAATACTGTCCACACTTACTGTAAACATCAGTGTCTGAAATCCCATCCTCGCACACGCAAGCGCTGCTTCACATCCGGCATGCCCTGCTCCTACGATCACCACATCATATTCATCTTTATTTTCCCATACAGAATTTGCTGAATATTTCATTGACCAAATCTTCTCCTATCGTTTCTCCTGTAATACTTCCGAGTGATTCATATGCATCCATCAGATCGATGGAATAAAAATCCTCCGGCATCTCATTTTCAATACTTTCAATCACTTTATGCAGACTTTCTCTCGCAGACTGAAGTGCTGCTTTCTGTCTGATATTTGTAATGTATATTTCATCATTAAAGGACAGACTGCCCTTTAAAAACATTTTTTCCAGTGTCTTTTCCAACTCCTGGATTCCCAGTTCTTCCTTTGCTGATATCTCGATCATCGGAATCTCTCGTCCCAGAAGCTGTTCTGCCAGCATCTCTTTCGACACGACAGTCTCCAGATCAGTTTTATTTAACAGGATAATCGCCTTTTTATCAAGTACCAGATTCAGGATTTTCTGGTCGTTTTCATCCAATGACCGTGACGCATCCACCACATATATAACCAGATCAGCACTCTTTGCATACTCTTTTGCTTTTTCTACACCCATTTTTTCAATCACATCTTCCGTATCCCGGATTCCTGCCGTATCAATGATATTCAGGCTAAGCCCCTGCAGATGGATCTGTTCTTCCAAAACGTCTCTGGTCGTCCCTTCAATGTCTGTCACAATGGCTCTCTCTCTTCCGGAAAGCACATTCAACAAAGAGGATTTTCCTGCATTCGGTTTTCCGACGATCACGGTCTGGATTCCCTCTTTTAAAATCCTGCCGTCATCTGATGACCGGATGAGATCCTCCAGTTCTCTTAAAATCCCTTCTGTCACTGTCTGCAGCGTCTCTCCATATCCATCCACACTGATATGCTCCGGATCATCCAGCGCTGTTTCAATAAATGCCGTGTGATACAAGATCTCCTTGCGCATCTCTTCAATTTTTCGCTTTACACTTCCTTTGAGCTGACTCATGGAGCTTCTCAGCGCATACTCATTCTGAGATGTGATTACATCGATCACCGCCTCTGCCTGGGAAAGATCCATCTTTCCATTCAAAAATGCGCGCTTGGTAAATTCTCCCGGTTCTGCCGGTCTGGCCCCGTTTTTGATCACAGTTTCCAGAACCTTTCTCACCACAAATGTTCCTCCATGGCAGTTGATCTCCACGGTATCTTCTCCCGTAAAAGTTCTCGGTGCTCTCATCACACTGACCAGAACTTCATCTATCGTCTCTTCCCTATCTTTGATAAATCCATAGTGTATCGTATGGCTCTCTGCCTGAGATAACTGTTCTTTTCCCTTATAAATTCTGTCAATAATTGCAAATGCTTCCTCTCCGCTGATACGAACAATTCCAATTCCTGAATTGGTCATACCTGTAGAAATGGCAGCAATCGTATCCTTTTTCATCTTCCACCTCTTGGAAATTCTATTTGTCTGATAAAAAAGGACGTTGTTACGCTTCACGAAAGCCTCCGTGAAGCGTAAAACGTCCTCTTTCGCTTCATTTTATACTATCTTTTTAATGTCACAACTACTTTTCTGTAAGGCTCTTCTCCCTCACTGTGTGTTGTCACATGCGGATCTGACTGAAGTGCAGCATGAATGATTCTTCTCTCATAAGGATTCATTGGCTCCAGAGAAACTGCCCTTCTCGTTCTTTTCACTTTGAACGCAATGTTCTTTGCAAGATGTCTTAATGTCTCTTCTCTTCTTGCTCTGTAGTTTTCTGTATCAAGTTTAACTCTCACATATCCGTCCTGATGTTTATTGGCAACACGATTTGCAAGATACTGAAGCGCATCCAGAGTCTGCCCTCTTTTTCCGATCAGAATTCCCATATTGCTGCCCTTCATCTCAACACTGAGAGCACCTTCAGAATCCACTTCAGAAACAATTTCCACATCCATGTCCATTGCTTTTAAGGTGTCATTCAGGAAAGCTTCCACAGCTTTGATTGCTTCATCAGAAACTTCTGCCAGCTCTGTAGCTTTCTTTCTTGCCGGCTCCTCTTCTGCTTTTTCTTCCTGCTTTTCCTGTACAGGCTCTGATACCTGCTCTTTTACAACACTTGGTTTTACTTCTTCAACCGGTATTGTCTCTTCTTTCACTTCTGCCACAGGTTCCGGTTTTCTGCGGGCTTCGATCACTGCCTGCTTCATTCCGATTCCAAGAAAACCTGAGCTGCCTTTTTCAATGACTTCATATTCCAGTCTGTCACTGGTAACTCCCAGCTGGATCAATGCCTCTGTGATTGCATCATCCACTGTTTTTGCTGATACTCTGATACTACCGTCCATCGTGAATCCTTCCTTTCCCCGACTCTCTATTTCTCGCTCTCTTCCGTTTTATCTTTGGCATTCTGTCCACTGTTATAACGGCTTACCATATTTGCCTTTGATGCGAGACTTCCCGGCTTGGCATTTTTGATATTCTCTTTTGCCTGCTGGATCTTTTCTTCTTTTTCTTTGCTGGAAACACTTGTCTTCTGTTCTGTTACATTTCGAGTGCTCTTTGTTGCCATCCGGTTGATTTCTTTTGCCGGAGCACCTTTTTTTCTCACGTTTCTTCGCCGCTTTTTTGCGCTGCTCTTCGATCATCTCTTCTACTGATTTCTTGCTCAGATATTTATTGATCGCCATCTGCTGTACACATCTTACGATCGCACTGATCGCCCAGTACAGACCAAGACCTGCCGGCAGTGTAAATCCCATAAATACAGAGAACAACGGCATAATATAGTTCATAGAATTCATGGATCTTGCCATCGGATTGTCCGGATCGATCGTCGTTGTCTGTTGCTGTTGCATCAGTTTTACACTGATAAACTGTGTCAGACCTGCCATGATCGGAATGATCACTGCCAGAATGATTCCAACAATTGAAAAATCCTTCAAAGCATCCATCAGCATTGTCAGCGGCTGCTCACCAATGTTAATGCCAAGGAATGTATTCAAATGTCCCATCGTTGCAGTTGTCTTATCTACAACTGTCTCAAGAGACGGCATCTTGTCCACCAGGGTATTCCATGTGGAGTCCTGGAATTTATATAACACCCTCACCAGAATATTCGGGTCTGTATAATCATATGCATTTGCAGGCATATACACCGGAGCTGCATTTCCGATCTTTTCCAGAATCTTCTGGTATCCGTCTGTCGCCATGATCTGATTAACAACCGGCATATAAATCTCTTTAATACCATTTACATATCTCGGTACTTCCTGAATAACAGGATACAATGCGAACAAAATCGGAAGCTGGATCACCATCGGCAGACATCCGCCTGTCGGAGAACTTCCGTATTTTTCGTAGATCAGCTGCTGCTCTTCCTGCATCTTGAGCATGGATGCCTGATCTCTTTTTCCTGCATATTTTTTCTGCAGTTTTTGAATTTCCGGCATCATCACAGACTGCATTTTTGAAAATTTCTGCTGTTTGATCGTCAGCGGGATCATCAATGTATAAATAATAATTGTAAACAGAATAATACATATTCCGATATTCTGAATTCCAAATAAATTCAGAAAATTATAGATTGCATCCATGAGCTTACCAAACACCCATGCAATCTGTCCGACAATCGGCCAGTCTGCCGCTGTCGCAGCGATTAAACCAAATTCCATCTTTTATCCTCCTTAAGGTACCGGATCATATCCGCCTTTTGCAAATGGATTGCACCGCAGAATCCTCCAGACGGTCAGGGCAAGTCCCTTAACTGCACCGTATTTTTCAATTGCCTCAATCCCATACTGGGAGCAGGTCGGCGTATAAATACAGTGATACGTCGTCTTCAAACCGGATAAATACTTCTGATAAAACCGTATCATCCCTATCAAAATCTTCTTCATCTGCGTCACTTCCTTTGAAATCATGCATATATATTATGAAGTTTTCCCAGGTGGATGAGCGCGCTTTCTATATCATGATAACTTCTCTCTTTTGCGCCTGCTCTTGCAATCACTACTAAGTCAAATCCACATTGGAAATGTTCTTCTTGAAGTCGATAGCTCTCTCGAATAAGCCTTGTAAGATGATGTCTCACAACGCTGTTTCCTACTTTTTTACTGACTGAAATCCCCAAACGATTTTTGTCCATCCCATTTTCTCTGATATACAGTACCAGATATCGGTTGGCATAGGATTTCCCATTTTTATATACGACTTGAAAATCTTTATTTTTCTTTAAAGATTCGGAAAATTTCATCGATAACCTCTTTTTAGCAGCTCTTTCCCCTGGAAATACTGCACTTTTTTATAGAAGAAAAGGCCACATATATGCGGCCTAAGCTGATAACTGTTTTCTTCCTTTTGCTCTTCTAGCAGCTAAAACTTTTCTTCCGCCTGGTGTGCTCATTCTTGCTCTGAATCCGTGAACTTTAGCTCTGGATCTTTTCTTTGGCTGAAATGTCATTTTCATTGGTACATACACCTCCTTGTGGTTGATATACTTATTATAAAGTATTTACAATATTTGCCTCTTTTTTTCGTATCTCTACTATATATAGTGTTTATATAGTACTACTGCTGATAAACAGAAAGACACTGCTCTTAATTATATGCAAAAAAGCCCATAAAGTCAAGCATTAGCAGCGAAAATACTAAATATAGTTTTTCACATATTTTTTTAGAAATTTTTTTATTACCGTTTTTTTTCACACCTGTTCCTTTTATTTTTTTAGTTATCCAAATCTTTTCCACAGAATTATCTACATTTCTGTTTCTTCGCTCATTTCTTTTCCCATATTCTCAAACGCCTTATATTTCCTGAGATTTTCACTTTTTTGTTTCATTTACAAATTTCCCTGATTTTCACCAAATTTCGAGTTTCCACATTATCTACATTTTTCTTACCCACA
>ENA-OQHL01000958-OQHL01000958.1-human-gut-metagenome-genome-assembly--contig:-NODE-958-length-16703-cov-5.731781_pt1 | contig 16703 bp, 14 predicted proteins | sample MGYA00242565_ERZ504723 | MGnify/ENA primary metagenome ERZ504723 (study PRJEB26092, sample SAMD00036211) | human gut metagenome | host: Homo sapiens | study: EMG produced TPA metagenomics assembly of... | reverse complement strand
AGTTTCCCTTTTACCTTAGAATCTGTACCCTGTCTTAGGATCATTATTAGCTGTCATATGTATTTTCCAAAATATGATTCTATATTTATTGGGATCGGTGTTTCATTTTCTGGTGCCTCAATCTTTCCAGATGTTGTCTTCCCAATTTGGAAAATAAGACATCTGGGCAAGATATCCTGTAAATTAATCTTTCCTAATTTTGTATCTTCCAGTGCCTTGCATTCTGCTCTTACTGTATAAGTTCCATTCTTTACGATCAATTTGTATTGGCTGAACAATCCCCGCATTTCCCATAGAAGCCTGATCTGATGAGGCACTTTCTTTAAGAAACTTTTGCATGGTATAAGTTCCATCTTCTTAATATATTTTTTTCATCCGCTGCTGCCTTATGATCTACAAATGCAAAACCGGCCAGACAGCATAATATAACGGAAATGACACAGCTGACAAAGCAAAAATATTGTGCTTTCTTCATGATTTTTTCTACTCTTTTATGGGGACTATAAAGCCCCTGTAGATTTACAGCGGCTTTATCATATGTTTCCTGTTACTTTTTAATTTTTACAGAAACTGCCTTTTGAATATTTACTATATGTTACTTTCTTTCCTGCGTTTTTTAATTGCACGGACTTTATAATAATATTTCCTTTTTCATTTTTCAGTTTCTTAGTTTTTAAAATTTTGTTGTCGAAGCTTTTGTGATCGTCTTAACTGCTTTGTATTTACCATTCTTCTTTGTCGCACGATATACAACATATCCTGTTGCACCTTTGACTTTCTTCCATGTTACTGTTGCCGTTTTCTTGGAAGAATCTTAACTTTCAGACCTGTGACTGCTGCTAACTTCACAGTCGTTGTCGTCTGTGTTGCAGTTGGCTTCTGGACTGTTGCAGCTGGCTTCTGAACTGTTGTTGATGGTTTTTGCTCCTCTTTCTTTGGTGCTTCTTCTGTTACATCTTCACTGCTAAAATCTTTATCCTCTGCTGTTGTTTTAACGACTGATGCAAAATCTAAGGAAAGATTCATTTTCTGAGTTCCCATTCCTGATGCAATGCTGTCCATAATTGGTATAAATACCTGCATTGGTGCGATTCCTGTTTCTACAGCTTCATCTGTCAATGGGAATGTTACAAGATCAGGATAATTGCTTCCAAATTCATCGGATACAATGTCACCATTCGTGTTTTTCTGAACCTGATCAACTGTAACGTCTTTTTCTGTTCCATTTTCAATGTACTGAATCTTATTTAAGTATCCATGGAATGTCTGTCCACCGAATGGAATATTCATTGCCTTTAAGTTTAATGTGACATAATATTTTCCATCTTTTACTGTTAACTTTACTTTATGTGCGATCGCATCATTTGCCATTGATAGATCTTTTCCATTTGTTTTTAACATCTTTGCATCTACTTTGTAGATTCCATCAGAAAGCACTTCTTTGTCTTTCTTTTCTTTTAATGTATCCCAATATAATGTGATCACAGCATCTGTATCAAATTTTCCATGATCAAATGTAATTCCGCCATGTTCACCACTTAAATTACTCATTGCTGGTACATACATTTTAAAGTTTGCTTTGTAAGTTAATTCTGGTTTATCACCTGTTAATGGCATATTTGCAGTTGTTACACTCTCACCATCTTTTGTCTCTTCGGATCCTTCTTTTGTCAGATCTGATCCATTATAATACCCATTAAAAGCTAATACATCCATTGCTTCTTTTGTAACCACTGGATATGATAATGTCATCTTTCCATTTTTATCAACCTTTAATGTTGCTGTTACTTTATTCTCAGAATTTGCTGCAGACAAGCTATGTTCTACTGTACTTGTCATGTTTTTCATCTGAATCTCATAAGTACCTTCTTCCACTGTTTCTGGTGCTGGTGCAAGAACTTCTTCTTTTGATGTTAATCCTAGAGATTCCATAACTGCATTTTTAATCGCGGAAGCACTTGTTGTTGCTCCTGACACTGTATCGACTTTGTCAAAGGAATTCTGATCTGTGATATCTAGACCTTGCATCTGGTCTTTGATTTTATTGATCGCTTTTGGAAGGTAGATATTTTCATTTTCTTCAGCATATTTTCCTTCGAAATTTTCTCCTTTAATCTGAAGATCTGTCACTTTTCCATCTTTGTATGTAACAGTTGTTTTAATATCGTATCCGCCGAACTGTGCGATATGAATCGTATTTTCTTTTGTTCCACCTGATACGTTTTCATTTCCTTTAAGACTTGCATAATCAACCTTTAAAAATGCATCTGTTCCCATTCCCATTGGGCTGATCGTCATATGAAGATAGATACCATCTGTTGTCTTTGCACTCTCTGGAATTGTAAATTTGATCTTTGTTGGATTACCAGCTTCATCTGTTTCCTCAACAGTCACATCTTTTGTTTCTGATTTTATATCGTTTCTCTGATAAACTTTTAAATCCTTTGCTGCGCCTGTCATTCCATAAAGATTTAATGCTTTTAATTCAACTTCTAAACTTGCTGTTCCATCTTCTGCTACTTCTAATGTTGCATTTTCACCTACAGCCCCGGCTGCCATTGAACTCTGTTCAACATTATCTGCTTTTTTTAACGACACTGGAACTGTATAAGAACCAGCTGACAAACTTATTTTGTTTGTTCCAAATGCATTAGACACTGCTGCCTTTACAATTGCTGGATGTGCTACATATATGGGTGTCGCTGTTCCAGCCATTGCAACAGCTAACAATAATGGCATGATTTTTTTCTTTACATGATATTTAGTTTTTCTCATAATCTCTCCTTCTCTTAATTTATAGACATCATCGGTTAGTTTTAATTAACTCACTTCTTTTTATCATGCATCAATATTCTCCGTCAACGAAAACAAGTTTTTCAAAATCGTTCATATCTGATATTTTAAATTTAAAATTTCTTTAAAAAACACGTGTTTCTGCCATTTATCAATAAAACACAAGATGTTGCACGCCTGCAACACCTTGTGTTTTATTGATAATTCTTCTCATTTATTTTTTGATAGATATGCTTTTCTTTGAAGAGAATGCACCATATACTTTCTTACCTTTGACTGTACGATAAGCACGAACTTTGTAATAATATTTTTTATTTTTCTTTAACTTCGTATTTGTATAACTTACTTTTTTATTACCTTTTACTACCTTAACAAGCTTATATTTTCCGTTCTTCTTTGTTGCTCGGTAAACTTGATATCCATCTGCATTCTTTACTTTCTTCCATGTAATACGCACCTTACGTTTTTTCAGATTTTGCAGCTTGATCTTTGACACCTTCTTAAGAATATCTTTCACTATTGTCGTTGATAGTTTTTGTGTCGTTGTTGTATCTGATGGTTTTTGTTCGGCTGTTGTACTTGATGGTTTTTGCTCTGTTGTTGATGGTTTTTTATCATCCTTTTTAGATACTGCTAATTCGTTTGAATATACGGTAAAACGGTATTGTTTTGTTCCATTTAATGTCGCATTTAAGACTTTCTTTACTCTGTATGTTCCCGGATCTGATACACTAAGGTTCCCTTTTAACTCTTCTGCCTGATCAGTTTCTGTATCTTTTTTAACTGTCTCCCATGTACCATCTGCATTCTTTTTCTGAACTTCTGTAATAATATCCCAGTCATATTTTTCATCCATAACTTCTGCGATATTTTTATCTTTCCATCCGTTCTGCTCCAGCATATCTTTATAATCTTCAACTGTTTCTATTTCTCTGGCTTCGTCACTTGCTGTCTTATCAAACCAGAATGCAAGATCTAATACACTTAAATTCTGGCTCCAACTAATCTTCTGACCGTTATCTTCCTTTAGTTCCAGATTCATCGCGTTCTTCTGTGGATAAAATTTATTGATCGCTGTGTCTGATTTTTTCATCACTGCCGGATCCACAACTTTGATATTATTTAACGTAAGATCAAGCTTGTGAAGTACTCCATCATAATCGTTTTCAAATGTTTCAGGAAATGCCTTCTCTGTAATATTGAAGATCTGATTATCATGGAAATCTACAGAATATAGTTTTTTATTCTTTGCAAATGTTCCATCTGGCACTTGAGCAATATAGTTCTTGTAGAAATTAACCTCCTCAAGATTTGACATCTTTGTAAAATCAATATTCGAAATGTCTTCTAATGCATTATTGAATGCACTGATCTTTCGTAATTTCTTTGTTGCTGCATTGATACAATTTGGAAGTTTTACAAACTCGTTATTGGATAATTCAATAAAATCAATCGTATCTCCAGCATCATCTAAGAGATGATCTGGTAATGCATTTAATTCATTTCCTGAAATGGATAGCTGCTTTAGACTTGTATCTCCATCCAGTGCCCCCGCCTCTACAGACGTGATACTATTATTATCCAGTTCAAGATATACTAATTTATCCAATCCTGACAGTGTATCTTTCTTAATCTCCGTCAGATTATTTGCTCTTATATTGATCCAATTCAATTTTTTTAGTATTTTTAAACGCATTTTCTGGAAGAGCTTTTATATGATTTGAATTCAAATCTACATACTCAAGATTTGTCATATTATCAAAAAATCCCTCTGGAATTTCTGTGATCTTATTTCCTGAAAGATCCAATTCTGTAATCTTATTTGATAAACCTTTTAACAGATCGATATTACTCAAATTCATGTTTGATAAATCCAGACTTCCTTCGTCTCCATCAAATGCTGCTAATTCTTCCTGGGTAATTTCTCCATCATTGTTCGTATCAGCTCCTGCTTTGATCAATGCATCAACCAGGGTCTGGTTCGCATCTTTTTTATCATATCCTTTCCATCCTTTTTCCAAAGATGTGAATGTGATATCCGCTTTCATATATTTGTCATAGTTACCTTTATCAGATTCAGATCCCATAACGGATACTAAAGCTGCCGCTGTATGTATTTTGCTCAGATCTTTAATGCTCATTGTATATTCATATGCATCATAAGAACCATCACTATTTGCATCCCCATATGCTTCTTTTGTTGCTTGGGCAAACGTTCCATCTGTCTCTAATGTGAAGTCAAGTAAGTATTTCGCCATGGAGACATTTAACATGGATAATTTCATTTCTCCATCTTTTACTGTCAGTTTTGCTTTTCCTTCAAAATATCCACCTAAGGAAGAGGTTTCCTCGCTTCCTTGTTTTGTTGCTTTAAGTGTAACTGTATATACACCATCTTCTGTTGGATTTAATGTTGGATCTTCTTTTTTAAACGTGTCAATTGCTTCCCTTAATGCAGCAACTGCCTGATCGATCTGATCCTGAGTTGCAGATTCATTATTATATACATCTTCTGCTGTTTTGATCGCTTCCTGGAATGCATTCCATTTTTCATCAGATGCCGATTCTTTCGTATATGCTTTTGCTGCTGTGATCATATTATTTAACGCACTTTTATCGATTGCTGCATCTCCTGATCCCAAATCTTCCTGTGAAACGAAAGTTACTGTTTTTGCTGTTTTGTCGACATTCACAATGATCTTTTTATCTTTGTAACCATTTGCTGAAACAATGATCGTATTTTCGCCATCTTTGATTGATCCCATATATATACAAAGTCCCTCAGAATATGTCATTGAATAATAATTATCTTTTCTTTCTTCATCATAAACTGGATATTCCTTGTCGTTCACTACAACTTTATTGATCTTACTGCAATAATCTGAAGAAGTAGATGCAGATCTATCCATTTCGGTAAATTTAATATATGTTCCTGACCAGTTTTGTCCCCATTCTGCTTTTGTGAGCGCAACTCCTGTTTTTAATCCATTTTCTGTATCTGCCGCTTTTACCTGTACAATACCTGTTGGTAAGATTACTGTCTGTGGAACTGCCATTACTACTGCCATTGCTACTGCTAGTGAATATGTTAATACTCTTTTTCTCATCATTTTCTCCTTTGTAGATTATTTTTTGATCTTAATTTTTTTGATCGTTGAAAATTTTCCGTATACTTTTTTTCCAGATACTACTTTATAAGCACGTACTTTGTAATAATATGTTTTTCCTTTTTTCAGTTTTTTATTAACATAAATTACTTTTCCAGCTTTTTTCAATGTTGTGATCTTCTTAAACGATTTATTCTTCTTCGTTGATCTGTAAACTTCATATCCTGATGCATTTTTCTGCTTTTTCCAGCTTATTTTCACAGATCTCTTTGAAGATTTTTTTATTTTAAGCTTTACAACCCTTGATGGTTTTGCTATTTGTATTTCTTTCTTCTTTATTGTTGTTATTTGCGAAGTTGGTGTTGTTGCTGTTGTTTTATCTTCCTTCTTGCCTTCTTTCTTATTTTCAATTGTTACTTCATTTGATTTTGCTTCAAATAAGAAATTTCTCATAGAACTCATGTAACCATAAACATCCTTTACAACTCGATACGTTCCATCTTCTGTAAACTTGAAAGAACCATCCTTTTCGTCTGCTTTTCCCTCATTGATCCTTTGATCGATCGTTACAAATCTTCCATTTGTGTCTTTCTTTTGAATTTTGGTTACGATATCCCACTGATATGACAAATCTTTTAATGTCTTTGTAAAATCGCCTTCTGCATATCCTTGTTCTTTCAGATAGTCTTTATATTCATCAACTGACTGAAGTTCTTTTTTCTTTGCATCGTTTGTTTCTTCATACCAGAACATCAAATCTAACGCACTTAACTGCTGTGACCATTTCATCTCTTGATCACCGCTTTTCTCTAGTCTTAATTCCATTGCAGACTTCTGTGGATAAAATTTATTATATGACTGACTTTTATTGATCAGCTTTTTATCTACGATCTGCATGTTATTGAATTTAAGGTCTAGTTTTCTTAGACTAACTCCATTTGGAAGAATATCTGGTGATACAGAGGTCAAGCCATTATCAAACAGATCCAGACCATCAAGTTTTGTATTTTTCGCAAATGCCTTTTCTGGAATCTGTGTTATCTCATTATGCATAAGGTTTAATTCTGTCAATTCCGGAAGTTTCGAGAAGTCAACTTTGCTGATATCTTTCATTCCATTATCCCATGCATGCAATTCTGTTAATGAAGAACAATCCTCTACTGCTTTTGGAAGAGTTTCCATATTATTTTCCTGTAAAAACAGCATTTTTAATGATCCCGCCAATGGTTTGAGACACCCATCCTCTAATGTTGTGAGATTATTTCCATATAAACTCAGCTGTTCTATTTTTTTCATACCTTCAAAGGCATTCTTATCTACTTTTGAAATCTTATTATTTTCGAGGCCTAAGATCGTCAGCTGATCTAGTCCTTTGAATGTTCCATCTTCTAATGTTGTAATCTCATTTCCATCCAATGCGATCCAGTTAAGCTTTGTATTGCTCTTGAAGAAACCTTTTGGGATAGAAGTAAGTTTATTATTCTCCATATAGAAATTTTCTAATTGTGGCATCATCATCAACAAATCTGATGGAAGCTCAGTTATGTTATTATAAGAAAGATCAATGGTTGTCGCAGATTCCGGCAGATACTTGAGCAATTCCAATCCTTCATTACTTAAATTACAATTCTGTAATTCCATCTTGTCACCTTTATATTGCTGAATTTCTTCTTTTGTGACAGTTCCATCATTATTCTTATCTAGCCCATAATCGATCAGTGCCTGATTCAGTGCTTCTTTTCCTGTTGGTTTTTGATTTTGATCTGTGATGGCTTCGAAACCTGTCCAGCCTCTCTCGATCGACATATCTTCTATATCCGCTTTTGTATATTTTTTATAATTTCCTATGTCGTCTCTGCTTCCTCCCATAGGTTCTGCCAATACTGCGATTTTTGCAACGTCTGACAATTTGTCAATTTGAATTTTATACTCATACATATTATAAGTTCCCGCAGAATTTTTTTCTCCTACTGGAGTTTTTTCTGATATCTTATAATTTCCTTCTGAATCTCCAAGTGTGATATCGTACATCATATCTGCATATGTTGTACTGAGGATCGTCACCCATGTCTTTCCGTCCTGAACAGTAACCTTAATCTTTGGATCAATAAAGCCGCTTAACATTGATTCCTCAGATGTTCCTTCTTTGTTGATCGTCATTGATAATGTATAAGCTCCATTCTCCGTCGGATCTTCCAGGATCATCTTTGCCTTTGCTTTTTTTTGTAAATGAATTCCTTTTGCAGCAACATTTTGTAATGTTGCTGGATTACTTGTTGCCAGAAGGATTGCTGAAAATGCAACTGCCAATCCTCTATATAACTTCCTTCTTCTCATTTCTTTTCCTTCCTGTTATTTGGTTTTTAATGTTTTCTTTGCACTCCAATTTCCATAAATTTTTTTGTGATCATTTGTTTTATATGCTCTGATCTGAACATAATATCGTTTCTTTGATTTTAATTTTTTGATCGTTTTATTTGCCGTTTTAGCATTTACTCTGATCCGTTTTGCATTCTTCATATTGGCTTTTGTTGAATACCGTATTTCATATCCTGATACTTTGGACTGTTTTTTCCATGTCAATCTGATCTGTTTTTTCCCTGATTTTAGTTTTTTTACAACGACTCTTGTCACAGCTATTTTTGTATTCATTGTTGAAGCATTTTGAATCACTGTTGTTGTGCTTTGCGTTGCTGTTGTTGTATTTTCAGCATTGTTTTTTATATCAGGATCTGATTTCTTATCTTCTTCTACTGTGATCATGATCGCATCACTGATATCCCTGTTAAAATTGTTTGTTCCTGTTGCCACTGCATATACTCTTGCTGTTCCAGGTCCAAGAATCGTCACTTCTCCATTCTTGCTTACCTTTACAACGTCATTGTCATTTGCAATAAATTCAACTTTCCCATCTCCTGGTGCTTCAACATATGCTTCTAACTTAAAGTTTTTGTCTGAAACATATTTCTTATATGAGGTAACTGGAACTTTGATCTTTTGATAACCTTTATCAATCTTGATCGTTACTTTTTCTTCTGTTTCTTTATACTCTTTTGTCTCGGATGCTTTGATCACGATATTACATTTTCCACGTCCAACGATCGTTACTTTTCCATCTTTGACCGTAGCAATTTTCTCATTTGTTGTTTCATACGTGAGATTTCCGTTTCCTCTTGTTATTTTTGCGTCAATTGTAAATGATTTTCCTGAATCATTCATTGTTTTATTTATTTGTGCCGGGGCTGAGATTGCCTGGTATTCTTTTCCGTCTTTAGATTCTGCTGCTTCATTTGTGTTATATTTTTCCAAATGTACATATCCATATCCAAACTCTGTATCCTTTCCAGATTCCCCAAGATCTACTGCATTATCTTTAAACGCCGCATATACATCCCTTTGATTATAATCTGGATGTTTCATTTTGACATAAGCTGCTGCCGCTGCCATATGGGGTGTTGCCATAGAAGTCCCGCTTATCGTATTGGTTGATTCTTCTCCATTGATCCATGCACTATAGATATTTCTTCCTGGTGCAACAAAATCAAGTAGTTCTCCATTATTGGCAAAATCTGAACGAATCAGGTTACCTTTTGCATCTGGCTCAAATGATCCAACTGCGATCGTCCATGGACTGCTCGCTGGATAACTTTTAGAAGTATCTGTGTATTCATTTCCTGACGCAGCACATACTGTTGTATTTGCTTTAAATGCCCTTGCAAACGCTTCATCCATCAGAGTTATCTGATCATTTTCAAATCCTGACATTATTTCAAATCCAAGACTCATATTAATAACATCTGCTTTATGTTCTACTGCATAATCAACCGCATTTGTGATCGTTGCATAGGATGCTGTCCCAAGAACACTAAATACTCGAATTGCCATAACCTGTACTTCTTCTGGTGTTGCCTGTGTAATGATTCCTGCGACATGACTTCCATGTCCTTGTTTTGTATCATTATATGCAGGCTTCGTTTTATCATCTTCATTTCCTTCATCCAACGCAAGGTTTATGCTGTTTTCTCGATCTAGCCGATTCTTAAACCATTGGTGATCCACATTAATTCCACTATCGATTACGGCAACTTTGGCACTTTTATTTTTCCAACTGTCTTTCTCTTCCTTAAGTTGATCCATTCCCATTTTTTTAATTCCATCGTATGCCGCCACTTCATCTGATCCGTTATCTTTTGCTGCTTCTTTTAGTGTGATCGGTATATCTTGAAATATTGTTGTTCCTGGAAGATCCTTTTTCAACTTCTCACATGCATTCTTTGCTTCTTCTGCAGTGTCATAAAACAAAATCTGGTAATTTCCCACTGTGTAGTAGTACACACTGTTAGCACCATAAGTATTTTCAATCTCATCTCTTGTTTTTACGATCAATTTTTGTTTAATCGTTTCATTGACCTGAGATTGAGTTATTTTTCCTTTCATTCTGGCTGTATTATTATTTGCTTTTTCTCTCATAACTGCAGCCATCTGTTCTGGTGTATTTAATTGTTTTGCATTATTTGTCTGTGATGCTTTTATGTTTTTTCCAAATGGAATAATTGAAAATGCCAAAACCGCACAGATTAATAATGCTAAAAAGCGATTTTTCATAAGTTTCTCTTTTCCTCCCTTGTTGTAACTAATTTATAATATTTTCAAAGTTAGTTTTGACTAATATTTACCATAACTATTATTTTCATGTCAATCACAACAAATTTTTCAAAGAAATCAAAAAAAGAAAGTGAAAATTCACAAAATTTTCACTTTCTTGATATTTACGTTCTTTTTTTTATTTTTCTTAAGTTGCATCGATGCAACAAAATTGTTGTTAATAAGAGTTTTTCTCATTTTATTTTTTTACCAGACAAAAAATCTGAATTTTTATCTGTTATTTTCCCATTGTAGATAAAAAAGAAAAAGAACCCAAGATCGCACTCTCAGATTCTTTTCTTTTTGTTAGCTATTATTTTACACTCACCGAAGGCTCATGTTCTGCTTTATTTTTACCATATTGTATTCTTATGTTCAACCAAAAGATGTTTTACTATTTTCCTTTAAAAATGATAATATCTTTCCAATATATCATATTCATTTCATCCATCTTGTTGCATCGTTGCAACACACGATCAGTAAATGATAATAATTCTCAGATTTCCATGTTCCATCAGCCATCAGATTCCATTTATATCCATTCCACAGATTCTATTCTATTAATAGCTACATTTTCATTATCATTTATTATATAATTTTATTATGAATAATATACAGAAAGGACTCTATCATATGAACTCTGAAAATTATGGTACTCATATCAAACATATCCGTCAAAAAATGGGTTTAACACAAAATCAAGTTGCTGAGGCTCTTGGTGTAACGCCTGGTTATATCAGCAATGTAGAAAATAACCGTACTGCTATGTCTCTGCGTATTTTAACATATTATGCGAAGCTTTGTGGCTGCTCTCTGGATTCTCTTGTCGGTACGCTTGATCCGGAGTATTCAGAAACTGCGCTTGATCGTAAACTTTATAATGCGATCATGCAGCTTGATGTGGATACGAAAGAAAAACTGTTAAAAACTATAGAATTATGGGAATTTTAATTTTTAATTAAAATTCCCATAATTCATATTTCTATAATTTTACGATCAACGTGGCCATACTCTCTGGCATTCTCTTCTCCCCAACGCTGCTTGTCATAAACAGTTGGATCTGCCCGGTGATTTCTGTTTCTGACAACTGTTCAAACTCAAAATCTTTAAATGGAATCTGTATTTTCTTATCTTGGATCAGAAGATCGGTTAAAACATCTTTGTTACTTCTGCATTTGACTGTCTGAATATGTCCAGACAGCATCGCTCCACCCTTTGTCATTGCTTTCATTTCTCTGACGGTTAATTCTAAATAGTTTTTATCCCCTTTTAAATACAGATATGCTGGTTTTTCAAAGCCTTGGTCTGCCATAGAGAGACTTTGCCAGTCTTTTCCTTGTCGATAAATGGAAAATGCGACTTGGTATATGCCTTTTTTTAGACTGCTGCATAATTGTTCGTAAGTCATCTTAGTAATTTCTTTACTTTCATTTTTCCCGATACTTTCATACTTTAGATGCATTTTCTCTTTCTGGCATAATTTCTGGATCGTATCGATATCTGCTGTATCAAACATTCCAGTAACTGCCTGTCTTTGTTGTTGTTCGTTAATTCCAATAGATGCAAAGTAATGGTAAAGATCTGCTTCGATCATTTTGTAATATTCTAAGAATTCTTTTCCTTTTCTGGTAAATTCCTTATCTTCCAGGAATCCTTCTTCTCGGTATCTTTTGAAGCATCGGGAGATTGTTGATCTGTTTACCTGCATCTTTCTTCCGATCTCTGCTTCGTTGTATCCTTTTCCTTCCTCAATCTGTATCTCTAATGCTTTTAAGCATTGTAACTGAAACATATTTGGTTTATAATTTTCCATTGTTTTATCACACATTACCAAACTCCTAAATTAATGATACGGTTAAAATACGAACCGATTCTTCTTTAATCTCTTCTTCATGATGATCACACACTACTATTTCTACAATTCCTTCGGATAATTTGTCGTTTCTTCGAATCGTACAGTCCAATGCCTCTGTCAAAATTCCAAACTTTCCATTTTCTTTTTTTGCATACATCCACTGATTTCCATAACAGTAGCGAATTTCTTTTTTCAGCAGATCTGAATCTATTGGTTTTAAATACAAGTAACTTTCTTTGCTGATCGCTACTTCCGCTCGTTTCTCCAACTGCTGATATTCTTTCGAAAGAATTCTTGGATGTGATGTTCCTTTTTCAAAAAATGCGATCGGCATGATCCTCTTTCCTTCTGGAAACATCAGATTTAAATCATTTCCTCTAGTCATATATGAATATGTATGACGGCTTTCCATAAACATACGGATCCCGGTTAAAATGCGTTCATCCAAAATATGTTCGATCGCACATGCATTTTCTTTTGCAATGCTTCCATCAACACCAGAAACCAAACGTAGAAACTCTGTAAGGCATCGTTTTCTTTCCAGACACTGCTGCCCTTTGGATAACCCCATTGGTGTTAAAAACAGTCTTCTTCCTTCGTCCTTTAACAGATACCCTTCTTCTAACAATCCATCTGTGACTCTGGTAACTCTTGATAACGGCACTTCAAGTTCCCTGGATAAGTCGGATTTTACAATCTGATTCTCTTTTCGTTTCATTTCATACATTAGACTTAGATAATCTTCTTTTTCCTGTTTTGATATCTCTTTTGACATATATTGTTCCTCTTCTCATCATTCTTTATAAAAATGATAAAAGGAACGTTGCACGAATGCAACATTCCTTTTTGTTAACGATAAATATTCTCAAATTGTATTTTAAACTTCTGCTTTAGCGATTTTTACTAATCGACTTGTTCCAAGGCGGTCTGCCCCAAGTTCAATAAATTTCTTAGCATCATCAAAGGAACTGATTCCTCCTGCTGCCTTGATCTTTACATTTTCTCCAACATATTTCTTAAATAAAGCAATATCGTCAAATGTTGCTCCTGATGTTGAGAATCCTGTAGATGTTTTGATGAAATCTGCTCCTGCTTCTGTTACGATCTCACACATCTTAATCTTTTCTTCTTCTGTTAACAGACATGTTTCGATGATAACTTTTAATATTTTATCTCCACATGCGCTCTTTAATAACGCAATTTCACCTTTGATCTTATCGAAATGTTTATCTTTGACATCTCCTAAGTTGATGACCATATCAATTTCATCTGCACCATTTAATATAGCATCTTTTGTTTCATATTCTTTGACTGCTGTTGTACTATATCCATTTGGGAATCCAATCACTGTACAAATTGCCATTTTCCCATCAACGTAATCTTTTGCTCTTTTTACATAAGATGCTGGAATACATACAGATGCTGTCTGGTATTTGATCGCATCATCGCATATTTCTTTAATTTCTTCCCAAGTTGCTGTCTGTGCTAATAGTGTGTGATCAACAGTTTTAAAGATATCTTCTCTTGTCATAATGATTTCCCTTCTTTTGAAGTTCGCTTGTTACTTTTGTTAATTGTGGTATAGAGGATTGTGCTCCTAATGTCTGCACGGAAATCGCAGACGCCATAGAGCTTATTTTTTAATACATCATAAAAATCCAATTGCTGCTTGATCGCATATGCAAATGCACCATGAAAAATGTCCCCTGCACCATTTGTATCGACTGCTTTTACTTTAAATGCTGGCATCAATGTGATCTTTCCATCTCTACGATATAATAATCCTTTTTCTCCCAGTGTGACCACTGCATGCTTATGATTGATCTGTTCTACTTCTTCGAAGATTTCACATGCTTTCTTTGGATCATTAAGATTGATCGTCTTTCCTGTATATTGTCTTGCAAAATCTTCAGAACATACCAGATAATCTACTTCTTTTGCTACCTGCATTGTACTTTCTCTGCATGTCCCTGCATCTACGATTGAAATGGCACTCTTATAATGATGAATTGCCTCCACACTGATCTCTGGTTCGTGTCCATCACTTAAGATAACAGAGACTTCTTCATCCGGATATGTATATTCAATGTCTTTTTTCTCACCTGGGAAATTAAATAACGTTCTTGATCCATTTTCCTGATTTGAAAAAATATAACTATGCGGTGTTTCAATCTCATCATCCTTGATCAGATAATTAGTTCCGATTCCAGCCTGTGTAGCAATTTCCAACAATCGTTTCCCGTAAGTATCGTTTCCGATCCGGCTGATCAATTCTACTTTTTCTCCCCACATTGCACACAGATATGCAGCATTAAATGCAGGTCCGCCTCCACATTCTTCTTTTTGTGTCACGCGGTATTTTTGATTCTCACAGATCGCGCCATCAAGCGGAATCGTGATATCATACGCTGACTGTCCAATACAAAAAATACTTCCCATCTGTTTCTCCTTTATTCTTCTACAAGATCACATAATTCTTTGATCAATGCTGGGTAATCAATCTTCGAAAAATCTGTTACATCAACTTCGATCAGATGTCCCAGTTCAAATGTTCCGTATCCACGGTTCTTGCAACGATCCATAAAAATATCATAGGTTACAAGACAATCTGCCTTGCTTCTGTCTTCTAGTACATCACCTTTATGATAACGTGATACCAGATGACTTAAATGTCTCTTTGGATCCAAATCTCTCTTTTGTGAACGCTTAAATAAAACTTCTAGATCTCCGATCAAGCGGAATGTTACAACTTGATATTCATATTTCTCTGCAAGATTTTTAATCTTGTCTTTCTGTTTTACACTGAATGGGTAATCTGAAATAATGGAATCCCCATTCTTAAGATCTTCTTCCATAACTTCATAGTACTGTTCCCAGCTCTGATTTTCAATGGCTACTTTTTCTTCCATATTATCAAATCCATACTGGTCAAATAATTTTTCTTTCATATCATCCTGAGATACGATCAAAAAGTCTGGAAGTTTTTCTAATATTTTATTACAAAGATAACTTTTTCCTGTTGCCGGGTATCCTGCAAGCAATACGATCGTTTTTTTCATGCTTATTTCCTCCGCTCAAATGATAGATATTTTTCTAAAAAGTTAAATGCGGCAGGGATTCATTCCTCCCTGCCGCACCTGATGAATTATATAATATAAGAGGGTTATTTAAACTTTTTTATCCTATAATTTAAATAATGAAGCCTTATCTATAACGATTTCTTTGATTCTTTCATTTGCTGGTCCTAACAGATTTCTTAAAGATGTCAGTGGTGTTACATCATCAGCTGTGAATGTTTTGCTGACAACCTCAATATAGTTTTTATTTAATTCTGTTCCCACGTTGATCTTTTTCATTCCTTCACGTACACAACGTTTCATATCTTCATCAGATACTCCTGTTCCTCCATGAAGAACTAATCCAACAGGTCCTAATTTAGCTTTTAATTCTGTTAATAATTCATAATTGATCTTAGCTTTAGATTTGAACTGACCATGTGTTGTACCAATAGATACTGCTAATGCATCTACATGTGTTTCATTAACATAATGAAGTGCATCTTCTGGTTTTGTATACATTGCAGCGTCTTTTTCTACTACAACACCTTCTTCAGCTCCACCGATAGATCCGATTTCACCTTCTACAGATACTCCATGTGCATGAGCGTATGCTACAACTTCTTGTGTATTTTTGATATTTTCTTCAATTGGTAATGCAGATCCATCATACATTACAGAAGAATATCCAAGATCGATTGCTTTTTTCAGTGCTTCAATGCTTTTACAGTGGTCCATATGAAGAGCTACATTTACAGAAGATTTTTCTGCTAAAGCTTTTACAGCTGCGATCAATGGTTCAAAACCAATATATTCAGCTGTTCCAAGAGAAGTCTGGATAATGATTGGAACGTTCAGTTCTTCTGCTGCTTGAATCATTGCTGGAAGCATTTCAAAACAATGTAAGTTGAATGCTCCTACTGCTCCTTTACCTTCATTTTCTTTAAATAATTCAATCAAATTTTTATACATTTCTTTACTCCTTTAATTTTGCCTTATACGTTGCGAATGAATTATATGTTTGCGGGGAGGAATTTCCTCCCCGTAAATGTTATGCATTTCCTCGGATCATATCCTTTGACATCTGCATCAGGTTCTGAACCTTATCCATATATTCCTTTACTTTTTCATCATCCTTTGCTTCTGCAGCTTCTTGACGTTTTTTATTATAAAGTTTCATTAGATCTGTGCTCGCTTTTCCGTGCTGCTTGCAAAGTTCCAAGCTTTCTTCATAATATTTGATTGCCA
>ENA-OQHL01000957-OQHL01000957.1-human-gut-metagenome-genome-assembly--contig:-NODE-957-length-16712-cov-7.886705_pt1 | contig 16712 bp, 14 predicted proteins | sample MGYA00242565_ERZ504723 | MGnify/ENA primary metagenome ERZ504723 (study PRJEB26092, sample SAMD00036211) | human gut metagenome | host: Homo sapiens | study: EMG produced TPA metagenomics assembly of... | reverse complement strand
CAGTTGCAAGAGTGTTGAGATCTTTTTCACCCTTAAGCAGCTCGATCACTAGATCTGATTTAAATTTGGCACTGAAGTTTCTTCTTTGTCTGGACATAATTTATGAATCCTCTCTTTCATACTGAATTTAGTATATCAGATTCATTAAAAAATGTCCGAAAAAGTGTCTTAATTTATGAGACCATTATATAGACCTGGTATTGCACCTGGTTTCTTAATGGGTCAGATAGCTTCATTCTTAGGAGCTGGATTCTTTAGGAGGAATGGTTGGTGGTTATTTAGTAGGTTACATCGCATTATTCATTAAGAATAACTTAAAAGTACCTAAATGGGCAGAAGCATTAATGCCAATGATGATCGTACCAACGATTATCAGCGATCATTGCTGGACTTATCATGTTCTTCGTAGTAGGAACACCAATTACAATGGCAACAAAGCCTTAACAAACTTCATTACAGGACTTGATCAGTCTTCAAAGCAGTTTATGGATTTATCATCGGAGCTCTTGGATGCATTGATTTTGGTGGACCGATCAGTAAAGTACCTAACTTAATCTGTGATGGATTACTATTAGAAGGAATCACAGGACCAGAAGCAATCAAAGTATTAGCAGCTATGGTTCCACCACTTGGAATTACATTCTCATTAGTATTATCAAAATTACTGAAAAAGAACATTTATACAGCACAGGAAAAAGAAAATATTAAAGTTGCGTTCCCAATGGGTCTTTGCATGATTTCTGAAGGAGTTATTCCAATCGCTATGAATGATATCATTCGTACAGTTATCTGTACAGCAACAGGATGTGGTGTTACAGGAGCGATCAGTTTCAGTCTTGATGTAGGAAGTAAAGTACCATCAGGTGGTGTATTTGTAATCCCAGCAATGTCAAATCCACTTGCAGCACTTATCGCACTGTTAGCAGGAACGGCAGTTACAGGTGTATTACTTGTACTGATCAAGAAAAAGAAAACAGAAGAAGACGAACCAATGATTGACGAAAAAGAAGAAGATCTTGATTTATCAGGATTCACTATTTCATAAAATCAGAAAGGACAGATAAGCTATGTATGTATCAATGAAGGGAATGTTAAAACGTGCGAATGAAGGCAATTATGCAGTCATGGCAATCAACTGCTTTAACATTGAGACAGCAAGAGCGGTGATCAATGCAGCTCAGTCATTAAGAGCACCGATCATCATCAATATCGTACAGGAACATATGGTAAATCATTGTGACAGCAATTTGATCGCACCGATCGTCAAGAAACTGGCACAAAGAGCAAGTGTTGAAGTAGCTTTAAATTTCGACCATGGAGAAGAAATCGGATTGTTAAAGAAAGCATTAGTTGATGGATATTCCAGTGTTATGGTAGACGCTTCCAGATACAACTTGGAAGGTAATATCCGAATGACAAGAGAAATCGTGGAATTTGCGAAACAGTTCGATGCAAGTGTCGAAGGAGAGATCGGATGTATGGGTGCTAGTGAAGGCGATAATTATACAGACGATGATATGAAAACCAATCCTAACGAGGCATTACGATTTGCAAAAGAAACTGGAATTGATGCATTGGCAATTTCTTTTGGAAGTTCTCATGGAAACTATCCAGAAGGATATGTACCAGAATTTGATTTTGAGAGACTAAAAGAAATCAAAGAAAAAACAAAGATGCCACTGGTACTGCATGGGGGAAGCGGTTCTGGTGATGAAAATATTAAAAGATGTGTTGAATTTGGAATCAATAAGATCAATGTAGGATGTGATTTTATGAATGCCAATGTAGACAGCATTAAAAAGCATCTTAAAAAAGATCCAGACATCAATTATTGGGTAATGATGCATCAGGTGGAGATTGATAGCCAGGAATTAGTAAAAAAATATATCCACCTGTCTGGATCAGAAGGAAAATCATTATAAGTTTAATTTAATCAGCATAACAACTGTCTGCCGCAGCTTTTGCGGCAGACAGAATAAGATATCAACATTAAAAAGGAGAAATACAACTATGTTAATGAACATGAAAGAACTTTTAAAAGTAGCAGATGAAAAAGGATTTGCAGTACCAGCATTCAATATCGGTAGTGATCAGTTATTAAAAGCTGTTATGCAGCAGGTAAAAGAAATGAAGAGTCCAGTCATCTTAGAGATGTCTCCAGACGAATTTAATTTTGTTGAAAACAGTTTAATACAGAGCATGATTTATGAAGCATCTAAAACAGATGTTCCAGTTGTTATCCATTTAGATCATGGTGATAAATATGAAACAGTTGTAAGAGCAATTCAGGCAGGATTCACATCTGTTATGATCGATGCTTCTAAACTTCCATACGAAGAAAATATTGCAATCACTCAGAAAGTATGTGAAGTTGCACATCTTGCGAATGTATCTGTAGAAAGTGAACTTGGAACAATCGGAACAACAGGAAACTCTATCGAAGGTGGAACAACAGGAATTATCTACACAGATCCTGATCAGGCAAAAGATTTTGTTGAAAAAACAGGAATTGATACATTGGCAGTAGCAATCGGAACAGCTCACGGAATCTACCCAAGTGATATGAAACCAGAACTCCGTCTTGATATCTTACAGACATTAAAAGATACTCTTGATATTCCACTGGTATTACACGGTGGATCAAGCAATAAAGATGAAGAAATTGCAAAAGCAGTTAAAATTGGTATTTCTAAGATCAACATTTCAAGTGATATTAAGGTTGCATTCTATGATAAATGTAGAGAAGTATTAAACGCTCATCCAGAATACAGAGAGCCTCTTGAAATCTATCCAGAACCAATCAAAGCTTGTAGAGAAGTTATCGCTCACAAAGTTAACTTATTTGATTCTGCAGACAAAGTTAAATATTACTACGAATAAAATATTTACAAACAACAACATAAAGAGGGGACAGCTTCGGTTGTCCCCCTTTTCGTTTATATAGGAGGGAAAGAAAATCATGAAATATGCAGTAGGAATTGATGTTGGGGGAACAAATACAAGAGTTGCGCTGATCAACGAGAAATATGAGATCAAAGAACGAGTTCAGTTTGGATCAGATCCAAAAAATCCTATAAAAACATTAAACCAGATCAATGATGTGATCAAAGGGTTTGGAGAAAAAATCGAAGGATTGGAATTTCTTGTCCGGGGCCATTAGACTTGATCAATGGGATTATTTTAACACCACCAAATCTTCCAGGGTGGCATAATTTTGAACTGACAAAAGGAACTAGAAAAGATCACAGGTATTTCTGTGCAGTTAGAAAATGATGCAAACCTCGCAGGACTTGCAGAAACCGTGATCGGGGCTGGAAAAGGAAAGAAGATCGTAGAATTTCTGACCATTTCAACAGGAGTTGGTGCAGGATTATGTATTGATGGACAAATCTATCGTGGAGCAAAAGGATTTGCACAAGAAGTAGCAAACTGCATCTTATGGAAAAATGGTCCATCACAGGGAGATTTAAAGAAAGGTTCCATTGAATCAATTGCCAGTGGAACAGCCATCACAAAGAGGGCAAATGATGCAGGATTAGAAGCTGCACATGCAGGAGAAGTGTATCAACTTGCACAGGAAGGAAATGAAACGGCGGCAGTGATCATGGAAGATGCTTATGAATATCTGTCAAGTTTCATTGCAACACTTTATGGTGTACTTGATCCAGAACTATTTGTCCTAAGTGGAAGTGTTGCGTTAAAGATTCCTGGATTTATCGAAGAGATTGAAAAACGTGCAAAAGAGAAAGTATATGATGCGCTAAAAAGCAACGTGAAGATTGTGCCAGCGGCGTTGGGAGAAGACTGTGGGTTGATAGGGGCTGCATGTCTTGCATTTTTTGACCTAGAAAAAAAGAAGAAATTGTATAGTTCAGAATGGCAATGATTAACAATAAGACGTGGACAATAAAAATATTAATTGCTATGATGTAAGTGTTAAAATAAACATTTCAAATAAAGGAAGTGGCATGTGCGCTGTAATACAAAAGAACGACAGAAAAGTAGAAATCTGAATAAAATTATTATTGCAGGATTGGTGATCGTTGCAATAATATGCCGTATTTTAGGCAAGGTAAGTTCAAGATATATTTATATTATCGCTGGGGTTTTACGAACATTGATCTATATTGGACTATATATTGGATGGGGGATCAGCATTAATAAGCGAGTCGTTCAAAAAGCCGCAAAAAATACACTGCTTTTTATATCAGGACTAATGATCTTCTGGTTTATTGTGCGTAGTATAAAGTACTTTTTCGCGATGGATGTAAATGTAGAGCGTTACTCATGGTACAGTTATTATCTGCCGATGTTGTTCATTCCCCAAGCGGCGGTACAGATGGCAGTTCTTCTTGGACAGCCAGAAGAGTATACTTTACCGAAATGGTCAAAGTTGTTATATATTCCTACAACGCTTTGCTCCTTGCTTGTTTTGACAAATGATTTTCATCAGCTCGTGTTTTCTTTTTCGGCAGGTGAAGTATGGACGGATAAAGGTTACAGTTATGCGTGTGGATATTATATCGTACTGTTGTGGGATGTTATTTGTGCAGTATCGGCATTTGTTTTAATGGTTTATAAGTGCAGGTCATCTCGGAGAAAGAAGTATTTGCCGATCATAGGGATTTGTATTTCTATTATTTATGCCATTATTTATGCAAGTGGTGCAGAGTGGATGCAGGTTATTGGTGGAGATATCACAGCGGCGTTATGTCTGATGTTTATGTGCATATTTGAGAGTTGCCTTCACTGCGGGTTGATTCAGACAAATACAGGATATGAACAGCTATTTGAAGTATGTACAATGGGAGCGCAGATCACAGACCAGGATTATCATGTCATATATACTTCTGCTAATGCAATGAAGCTTTCAGAAATGGTGATGAGGGAAGCGGAGAAGGAAGAAGTTAGGATTGATAAGAAAACAATGATCAAAAACAGGCCGATTCAGGGTGGACATATTTTATGGCAGGAAGATATTGAAGATATCATGATGTTGCTTGATCGATTGGAAGAAAATAGAAAGACGATCGAAGAGAGTAATTGTCTGGAACAGGAAAATTATCAGACAAAGGCAAAGATTTATATGTTGCGGGAAAAGAACCGCTTATATGACAAACTGCAGACACAGACTGCTGGACAGATCGGGCTGTTGAATGAATTGCTGATTCGATACGAAGAGGAAGAAGATCTGGCAGAGAGCCGCAGGCTGCTGGCTAAGATCAGTTTGATCGGAACATACATAAAAAGATATGGGAATTTGATCTTTATTGGAGAAAGAGAAGCCGTGTCAGATATTGCAGAGCTTGGAGCTTGTTTGGAGGAGTCTTTTAGCAGCTTGAGGCTGATGGGGATAGAATGTGCGCTTACAGCCCCAGCAGGGGAGCGTATTTATGTGAGGGATGCGGTTCGCATTTATAGCTTTTTTGAATCAATATTAGAAGCCTGTGTAGATTCTATTAAATTTATGTGGGTAAAGATTCGTCCGTGTGGAGAAGAGATGGTTTTTTGTATGGAAGTAGAAAGTGAAGATGATCTGAACTCATTCTTTGACAAGACGGATCAAGGTAAAAATGAAGACGGTATATGGAAATTTACATTTACCATAAAAAAGGCAGGTGAAAAGTAATGCAGACGTTGTTGATGACGATGGTGTTGCTCAGTCTGGCAGGTGCTTTATTTTTGCTTATTATATTTTATGATATGCGCCTGGAGAAATGGAATTGGAATGTTTTAGTTCTTTTACTTTTGTTTTTCCTGTTGAATCATCTGGTATATTCGTTCGGGCAGATCGATAAGGGAGCAAACTATTATGAAGTGTTGCCTGTTCCGATATGGGTTATCTGGTGTATTGTCGGTGCCATTGATTTTTTGCTTATTTGGGAAGGCATCAGATTAAAAAGGATATCAAAAGAAAAAGTTAATCGGAATTCGATCAAAGAAGCGATGAATCTTCTTCCGACAGGCATCTGCTATTTTAATTCTGATGGAACAGTGAAGCTTGCCAATACGCAGATATATCAGCTTTTTAGGATTCTTGCGCATAAAGATCTGCAAGAATTCAGTGAGTTACGAGATGCACTTCATACAAGTATACAAAACGGTGTGATCAGGCTTGCAGGTAAAAAAGACACTTATATTTTCCCAGATGGGAAGGTATGGGATTATCGGGAAAATGAAGTCAGAGACAGAGATGGTAAGATTTATATAGAAGCTGTTTTTATGGATGTTACAAAGCAATATCATGAGAAAATAAATTTGACAAAGCAGACGGAGAAGCTGAAAGAAATATCAAGGGAACTTCGATATCTTTCTGACAATGTATTGATCTTGACAAGAGAAAGGGAAGTGCTTGCTGCCAAGACAAAACTGCATGATCAGATGGGTGCGGGATTGACAGCGATCCGGCAGAATTTATTGCAGGGAAGTGAAGATTACAGCGATGCGGTCAGATTACTTTGTCAGGCGGTAAATGCAATCTGGAATGATAATCAGCAGCCTTTTGGGGAAGGAGAATTTGAACAATTTCTGCAGGATGCGAAAACTCTTGGTGTGAAGATAGAATGCCTGGGCTCTTTGCCGAAGAACGAAGATTATGCCAATATATATATACTTGCGATGAGAGAGTGTCTGACGAATGGTGTATGTCATGCAGGTGCGACAGAACTTTTTATAACGATGCAGGAAAATAATGATTTTTATCGTATTCGCATTACAAATAATGGGGCAGCACCAGAGAAAGAAGTTGTTCCAAAAGGGGGACTATATAATCTTTCCAGGCATATATTTGACCATGGCGGGGAAATGCAGATACAGTCTATTCCGTATTTTGCATTGACAATAACATTTCAGAAGAAGGAGAGGAAAAATGAAGAAAGTGTTGATCGTAGAGGATCAGAGGATGCCTCGTGAAAATATGGAAAGAATACTTTTAGATAGTGGCAAATACGCACTATCTGCCAGTGTAAATGGAGCAGATGTTGCGCTGGCCGTATGTAGACGGGAACAGATCGACTTGATTTTGATGGATGTATGCACAGCGGGGAATAAAGACGGCATAGAAGCAGCAACAGAAATTAAAGCAGAATTCCCAGACATAAAAATAATTATCGTAACTTCAATGGTAGAAGTCGGATATTTAAAGAGAGCCAAGGAAGCGAAAGTGGACAGTTTCTGGTATAAAGATATCAGCCCGGAGAACCTGATCGATGTAATAGAACGAACAATGGCAGGAGAAAGTATTTTCCCGGATAAGACACCGAGTGTAAAGCTGGGGCTTGCTGATAGTTCAGAGCTTACCGCAAAAGAAATCGAAGTGCTGCGCTTTGTATGTGAAGGACTTGAATATAGTGAAATTGCTGAACGCATGCACATATCCCAAAGAACGGTAAAGTTTCATATATCCAATATTTTATCCAAAACTGGATATGCCAATAAAACAAGGCTTGCGATTGCAGTCACGAATAAGAACTTTATTATTCCAAGCAGCCCAGAAAAATATATGTGATAATTCAGTCTATATATACAACAAAAACAAGAAACCTGTACTTAAGGACAGGGTAAAAATAGAACATATTTGTTATAATTTTCATAGAAAACTTAATGGTTTTAGAACGGAAACCCACCCAACTTCGTTGGAGAATAAACAGGAGGGCGAATTATGAAAAAAGAGAGAAAAAGACGAATATGTAACTATTTTATGAAGGCATTGCTGCTATGTGCTTTGGTGTTTGGATTCGGATTTATAGCAGGTGTCGATGTTAACGCAGATGAGCATAGTTTTTATGTTGATGGATCAGGAAGTATAAAACCATCATCATCTATTACTGTGTCTAAATCATCAGATTCTACGCATTCTTTTAATATAACTAATAAAACAGCGAAACCAGTGAAAATAACATTGGATAATAATGTCACACCAAAGAGTAAGAATTATCGTATACGGATAAAAGTAGGAGGTCATGAGTGTGTTAGCCGTGAAAATGCAGTGCCGGCTGATGCAAATGTACTTTATCTGTATCCGGGGCAGACAATGAAGGATGCTTGTGAAGTTATTTTTGCTTCTTCAGCTTCAAATGCTACTTCAGCTACAATTACTATTAAATCAGAGTATCTCAATAAAGATGTAAAGAGTAAAGAGAAAGCCATTGGTCTTAATCAAGACACAGCAATAGAAATTCCATTATCTGGTATGCAGTACAGTCTCTTTGAAGGTGTTACAGCCCAGGTAGGAAAAGATGAGCGTTGGTATAAGTTTAATGTTAGTGATAGAGCAGTGATCAATCCAACGTTTGAGTTGGCTGAAAAAGAAAGAAGCGGTCATTTTGGTTTTAACAATACTTATATTCGAATGTATAATTCTCGTGGTGAAATGATATACAAAGAAGCTACAGCAAAAAGTGACTTGAGTAGTAAGGTAGAACAGTGGAATCCAGGTCCGATAACTTTAACAAAGGATACATATTATGTATGTATATCTGTTGATAAGTCAGCTTATTATCCGGCAACATTCATGTTCAACCTAAACGGTCACAACTGGATTTATGCTAATGGAGTTACTTGTTCACCAAGTGAGATCAATCTTGAGGATATAGGCAAGAAAAAAGTTATAGCACAGACGATACCAGCGAATTCTGATGATAAGATCATCGAAGTATATGATCACCTTAGTGGAAAGACATGGGATTGGTATAATTCCAACACGGTTGATTATGATGGAATCCCATCAAAAGCTACGACACCAGGAAGACATGCATGGATCACATTTAAGACAACAAATGGAAAGACATTTACAACTTACGTGATCAGTCCGGCAGAGAAATTGAAGAAACCACGTGTGGCTACTGGTTATAATTCTGCGAAGTTCTGGATAGATTATCCGAATAAACGGAACACTTCCGTAAGAATTCAGGTCCTGAAAAAAGGTAAATGGACGACAGCAAAAACAATAGGATATTACTCTTGCGGTACCAGTAATCCAGTTACGATAAAAGGATTAAAGCCTTTGACAAATTACAAGTTCCGTTTACAGTCTTATGCAAATGGTATGACAGGAGATCCATCTGACGTAGTAACGATGAAAACAGGATCTAGCAAGAAACCAGCCGTGAAATCAATAAAAGTTGTAAAGAGGAAAAAGGTAACAGTGAGAGGCTGGTGGCGAAAACACTGGATCGGTGGACGCGTTTCACGTTATGAATGGGTACCACCTTATACTTATACCAGATATAAAGTAAAAGTGACTTTAAAGAAAAAAGTACCAAAAGTTGGCGGTATGTGGGTTGCTGGCAACTGGGTAAAAGGAAGCAAGAAGAGTTATACCGTATGGGTTCCTAATGGAGCAAGAAAAGGTAAAAAGCTGACGATCAGAATTAGTACAGCATTAGGAAAAGGATACGGAAACGGTCCAGAAGTGAAAAAAGTAATAAAAGTAAAATAATAAGGAAGTCGGTACGATAGACGAAACCTATCTGTTTCCGGCGAGTATGAAACTATAGAAATAGCACCTTACTTTGCTAGAGTGAAGGTGCTATTTTTTATGTGTATATGTCAATATTGCTATAATTCTTGTTCTGTAAATAATTAAAAAAGTATTCTAAATATTAAGAAAGTATTACAAAATTATTTACAAACTAAGAAACTCATAGTAAAATAAAAACCATAAGAAAAATAAAGGGGAGATACTATGAGAAACAAAATAACAAGAAGGACGATTTCTTACGTTCTAAGCATTTCTTTTATATTTGTATTTATTGTATTTTGTAAACCACAGAATGTTTACGCATCATATTCAAGATATGTAACGGCCAGTTCACTTACTGTACGAAAGAAAGCATCATCTAAAGGAAAAGTGAAAGGATATTATAAAAAAGGAGCCAAAGTAACCTGCTACAAGAAAAAAGGCAGCTGGACAAAGGTTAAATACGGAAGCCACAAATACTACGTAGCGACCAGATATCTATCCACGAAGAAACCAGCAACTACAACAAGCAGTGCAATTGCAAACTATGGAAGTTCCAGCACTTCGACACTTGCCAAAGGTCAACAGGTAGTTAATTACGCACTTCAGTTTCAGGGAAGACCTTACAAATGGGGTGGTGAGAACTTGTTGACAGGCGTTGACTGCTCTGGGTTCACAATGAAGATTTTTCAGCATTTTGGATACTATCTTCCACACAGTTCCATTTCCCAGAGAAGCTATGGAACAGCAGTTTCATGGGCGAATAAGCAGCCGGGAGATTTGATCTGTTATAATGCGATCAAAGGAATCGGACATGTTGGAATTTATATTGGAAATAATCGTGTGATTCATGCAGGAAGCACGGCGACAGGAATACATACATCAGTAGCAAATTACAGATCAGTAAATTGTGTTCGAAGAATTATAAGATAATATAGTTAAAAATAATAAGGAAAAAGGCATTCAGGCTTAGCATAGAAATTCTAAGTTTGAATGCCTTTTTCCGGTGATAGATACATAAAAATGTTGCAAATAGATACATTTTTCATAAGAATTTATGAAAAAAATATTACGAAATGGTTTACATATGAAAAATGAGGTAGTAAACTAGAAGTAGTCGGTAAAAAATGGAACTAAAGGGAGGAAATATGAAGAGAAAGACTACTGGAATCCTCATTTCCTGTGTAGTAAGTATATGTTGTATGGTGGTCTTATCCATGAGTTCACATACACATGATGTATATGCTTCCTATTCAAGATATGTAACAGCCAATAACGTAGTGGTTCGTAAAAAAGCATCAAATAAGGGAAAGATCGTTGGATCATACAAGAAAGCAGCAAAGGTCCGCTGCTACAAGAAGAAAGGATCTTATACGAAGATCAAATATAGAAGATATTATCGATATATCGCAACAAGATATCTGTCAAAGAAGAAACCAGTTGTTGTAACAGCACAGAAAGCAGCGAATATAACAACAGATACATATACAAGATATGTAACAGCAAGTTCTTTGACGATCCGTAAGAAAGCATCGACAAGTGCAGCTAAGGCAGGATTTTATAAGAAGGGTACACAGATCACCTGTTATGGAGAACGATCTGGATGGACAACGGTAAGATATAGTGGAGTTTATTGTTATGTAAGTTCACAGTATCTATCTGAGTCAAAACCGGAAGAAGATACATGGGCAGTTTATGGAACGGCAACAGGACAAAGTGTTGTAGACTACGCAATGCAGTTTAGAGGCAATCCTTATGTATGGGGTGGAGAAAGCCTTACGAATGGAGTTGACTGTTCTGGATTCACGATGCAGGTATATAAACATTTTGGATATTCACTGCCACACAGTTCAACAGCACAGAGATATGAAGGAACAGCAGTATCATGGGATGAGAAGCAGCCAGGAGATCTGATCTGCTATCAGGTAGTGAACGGTGTAGGACATGTAGCGATCTACATTGGAGATAACCAGATCATTCATGCAGGAAGTAAAGACACAGGAATCAGTGTGCGGAATGCCGATTACAGAGCTGTATGGGGTGTCAGAAGAATCGTTCAGTAGGACAAGCATTTTAATTTAATATGATACAAGAATAAAACAGCCGTATCGATCATGATACGGCTGTTTTTCAAACTTATAAAACGGCATATTTCAGGATGAATAATAATGCAAGTACGTACATTAAAGGAGTGATCTTCTTTGCTTTACCACAAACTACATTTAAGATCACATAAGAGATGATCCCGATAGAGATTCCCTCAGAGATACTGTAGAATAATGGCATTGCAATAATGCAAAGGTAAGCAGGTACGGCTTCTGTCATATTATCATCTGTAAATTTGATATCAGAGATTGCTCCAAACATTAAGAATCCAACCATGATCAGCGCAGGGGCTGTCGCAAATGATGGGATTGCTGTAAAGAGCGGTGCAAATAATGTTGAGATCAGGAATAAGAATCCTGAAACAACAGCTGTTAAACCAGTACGTCCACCCGCAGCAACACCAGAAGAAGATTCAACGAATGTTGTAACAGTAGAAGTACCAAGAACCGCACCAGCTGTTGTAGCAACGGCGTCTGCCATTAATGCAGGTTTGATTCCAGGAAGTTTACCTTCCTCGTCAAGCATTCCGGCTTTTGTGCTGACACCGACTAAAGTTCCGAGTGTATCAAACAGATCGACAAATAAGAAAGATAATACAACGGCGATAAAATTAAAGATTCCGACTTTGCCTAAGTCATACTGGAAACATTTACCGAAAGTCTCTCCTAATTTTGAAAAATCTGTCATTGCAAATGTAGGGAACAGGCTGTAATAACCGGTTTTGAAATCAGGAACATAGATTCCTGTTATCTGGCAGAGCATTCCGATCACCCATGTAGCAAGGATTCCAATCAGGATGGATCCAGGTACTTTTTTTATATAAAGAATGACTGTGATCAATAATCCAACAACTGCAAGTAAAGAACAGATTCCAGCAGTATGGAAATCTTTTGTAAAGTTTGTGATAGATACCAATGTAGATTTATTTCCAATAACAAGTTTTGCGTTCTGAAGACCGATAAAGGCAATAAAGATACCGATTCCGACAGAAACTCCCTTCTTAAGATTCAAAGGGATCGCATCAAAGATCGCTTCACGAACATTGGTCAAAGATAATACGATGAAGATGATACCTTCAACGAATACAGCAAGTAAAGCAACCTGCCAGTGATAACCCATCACACCAACAACGGTATAGGCAAGATAAGCATTTAATCCCATACCAGCGGAAAGTACGAATGGAAGGTTCGCAGTAAGTCCCATGCATAAAGTTCCGATAAAGGAAGCGATACATGTAGCTAATAAGACAGCAGTAGGGTCCATACCAGCTGCAGAAAGCACACTTGGGTTTACCGCAAGGATGTAAGCCATTGTCATAAATGTAGTAATACCAGCAATGACTTCAGTTTTTACGGAGGTATGATTCTCCTTTAATTTAAATAAGTTTTCCAACATAGTTTTTTTCCGTATGTAAAAACATACGTTCCTCTCTTTCTTTATTGAAAATCTATAAAAAGTAACAAACATCATTATATTATAGGCAAAAATGAAAAGCAAGGCGGGAAAATCTGACAAAAATAAAAGGAAACCATCTGGGGTGTGATGGTTTCCTTTTTGAAAAGAGAGGATTAAAAATATATATGAAAAAACTATACCTGTAGGATGTTTCCTGAAATTCTTTTTTGTCTTATCTTTTAGGTCTTTCCTTGAGGTATGGTTATAGTATAATCATTTCCATTTCGAGATTCAATATACAGAATATAAACAAATATAAACGATTTATAAATTGTCATTAAGAAATTCTTACGAATTGGTAAGAAAATCCAAAGTTGATATAGTTAAAAAAACTTCACAAAATGATTCCGATTTCACTGATTTTCTTATATAATAATAATAAAGTCTAAAGGAGGAATTATTTTTATGCCAAAAAGAACAGATATTAACAAAGTGTTGATCATTGGCTCTGGTCCGATCATCATCGGTCAGGCATGCGAATTCGACTATTCGGGGACACAGGCGTGTAAGGCGCTTCGTAAACTTGGATATGAGATCGTATTGGTCAACTCCAATCCAGCAACAATCATGACAGATCCAGAGACAGCTGACGAAACTTACATTGAACCGCTGAACGCAGAACGTTTAGAGGAGATCATTGCAAAGGAACGTCCAGATGCCTTACTTCCAAACTTAGGTGGGCAGTCCGGATTAAATTTATGCGAAGAGTTATATAAAAAGGGTATTTTAGATAAGTATAATGTCAAAGTAATTGGTGTACAGGTAGATAGTATTGAACGTGGAGAAGACCGTATCGAGTTTAAGAAGACAATGGACGAACTTGGAATCGAGATGGCTCGAAGCGAGGTTGCTTACAGCGTAGAAGATGGGTTGAAGATCGCTGATAAGCTTGGTTATCCAGTGGTACTTCGTCCAGCTTATACAATGGGTGGAGCCGGTGGAGGACTGGTATATAACAAAGAAGAATTAAAGACCGTTATGGCAAGAGGACTTCAGGCAAGTTTAGTTGGACAGGTACTTGTAGAAGAATCCATTCTTGGATGGGAAGAATTAGAATTAGAAGTTGTCCGTGATGCAGAAGGAAATATGATCACAGTCTGCTTCATTGAGAATATCGATCCATTAGGAGTGCATACAGGAGACTCCTTCTGTTCCGCACCAATGCTCACGATCTCTGAAGAATGTCAGCAGAGATTACAGGAACAGGCATACAAGATCGTAGATTCTGTACAGGTGATCGGTGGAACAAACGTACAGTTTGCTCATGATCCAGTGACAGACCGTATTATTGTTATCGAGATCAATCCAAGAACATCAAGATCCTCAGCATTAGCATCCAAAGCGACAGGATTCCCGATCGCTTTAGTTTCTGCAATGCTTGCAGCAGGTTTAACATTAAAAGATATTCCATGTGGAAAATACGGAACATTGGATAAATATGTACCAGACGGTGACTATGTCGTTATCAAGTTTGCACGTTGGGCGTTTGAGAAATTCAAAGGTGTTGAAGACAAACTTGGAACACAGATGCGTGCCGTTGGTGAAGTTATGAGTATCGGTAAGACATACAAAGAAGCATTCCAGAAAGCAATCCGAAGCTTAGAGACAGGACGCTACGGACTTGGACATGCGAACAACTTTGATACTTTAACAAAAGAAGAATTATTAAAGAAATTAGTGACACCATCAAGTGAACGTCATTTCATCATGTACGAAGCATTAAGAAAAGGTGCAACTGTTGATGAGATCTTTGAACTGACAAAAGTAAAAACATACTTTATCGAGCAGATGAAAGAGTTAGTTGAAGAAGAAGAAAATCTTCTTGCATGCAAAGGAAACATGCCATCTGATGAAATGTTAACATCAGCGAAGAAAGATGGTTTCTCCGACAAATATTTAAGTCAGTTATTAGAGATTCCAGAAGAAGATATCAGAAATAAACGTATTTCAATCGGTGTCGAAGAAGCATGGGAAGGGGTTCATGTAAGCGGAACGCCAGATAGTGCATATTATTATTCAACATACAATGCAGAAGACAAGAACCCAGTATCCACAGATAAACAAAAGATCATGATCTTAGGTGGAGGTCCAAACCGTATCGGACAGGGTATCGAATTTGACTACTGCTGTGTACATGCATCTCAGGCATTGAAGAAAATGGGATTCGAGACGATCATCGTAAACTGCAACCCAGAGACAGTATCTACAGATTACGATACATCCGATAAATTATATTTCGAACCATTAACAGTGGAAGATGTATTAAGTATTTATAATAAAGAAAAACCATTAGGAGTGATCGCTCAGTTTGGTGGACAGACACCACTGAATATTGCTGCCGAACTTGAGAAAAATGGTGTGAAGATTCTTGGAACATCTCCATCTGTCATTGACCTTGCAGAAGACCGTGATCTGTTCCGTGAAATGATGGATAAATTAGAGATTCCAATGCCAGAATCAGGAATGGCAACAACAGTAGAAGAAGCGTTAGAGATCGCAGGAAAGATTGGATATCCAGTGATGGTAAGACCTTCCTACGTTCTTGGTGGACGTGGAATGGAAGTTGTCTATGATGACGAAAGCATGGCAGGATATATGAAAGCAGCCGTTGGTGTAACACCAGACCGCCCAATCCTGATCGACCGTTTCTTAAATCATGCGATGGAATGTGAAGCAGATGCGATCAGTGATGGAACACACGCATTTGTACCAGCAGTGATGGAACATATTGAACTTGCAGGAGTTCATTCAGGAGACTCTGCTTGTATTCTTCCATCTGTTCATATTTCAGAAGAAAACCTGGAAACGATCAAAGAATACACAAGAAAGATCGCAGAAGAAATGCATGTCAAAGGACTAATGAATATGCAGTATGCGATCGAAGATGATAAAGTTTATGTATTAGAAGCAAACCCACGTGCATCTCGTACAGTACCTTTGGTATCCAAAGTATGTAACGTGAGAATGGTTCCACTGGCAACACAGATCATCACATCTGAATTAACAGGAAAACCATCACCAGTACCAGAATTAAAAGAGCAGGCAATTCCATATTATGGAGTCAAAGAAGCAGCCTTCCCATTCAATATGTTCCAAGAAGTAGACCCAGTTCTAGGACCAGAAATGCGTTCTACAGGAGAAGTTCTTGGATTATCCAAATCCTATGGAGAAGCCTTCTACAAAGCACAGGAAGGTGTTGGAGCGAAACTTCCATTAGGAGGAACGGTACTGATTTCTGTAAATCGCAAGGATAAAGAAGAAGTTGTAGAAGTAGCAAAAGCATTCGCAGACGACGGATTTAAGATCCTTGCAACAGAAAACACATGTAAACTGATCAAAGAAGCTGGAATTGAAGCTGAGAAAGTCAATAAATTAAGCGAAGGAAGACCAAACATCCTTGACCTTATCACAAATGGTAATATCGATATTATTGTAAACTCTCCAGTTGGAAAAGACAGCGTGAACGATGACAGTTACCTAAGAAAAGGTGCGATCAAAGCGAAGATTCCATATTATACAACGATCGCAGCAGCCAAAGCAGCAGCTGAAGGAATCGCTTATGTAAAAGCACATCAGGATCAGAATGAAGAAGTGAATTCATTACAGGGATTACATGCACAGATTTCTAATAAGTTTTAATTTGTAAGTTGGCCAACTGTAGATTTCGAGTATATGATAAAAATAATAATAG
>ENA-OQHL01000956-OQHL01000956.1-human-gut-metagenome-genome-assembly--contig:-NODE-956-length-16733-cov-2.423401_pt1 | contig 16733 bp, 15 predicted proteins | sample MGYA00242565_ERZ504723 | MGnify/ENA primary metagenome ERZ504723 (study PRJEB26092, sample SAMD00036211) | human gut metagenome | host: Homo sapiens | study: EMG produced TPA metagenomics assembly of... | reverse complement strand
ACATGGCTTTGATTCCTACCGTGTCCCGGGAATCGTTACGGCTTCCAACGGGGATCTGCTTCTGGCATATGAGGGCAGGGAAGCCGGAGGAAACCGCAGAACTTTATTCTTCAGGAGATATCAGATAAAGGACGGACAGCCGCAGCCCGCAGGAGAGCGGATCACAATGGTATCACCGAAAGGAGAAGAACTTCTTCATAATCCTTTACTGATCGCAGCACCGGAGGGAAGAGTATATTTCTTCTGGTGTCAGGACTATCAAAGATTGTTTCTCAGGGAAAGCCGTGATAATGGGGAAACCTTTGGAGAGGAGCGTGAGCTGACATCTCTGATCGACGGTTTCCGAAAGGAATGGCCGGTGACGCTGTGGGCCATTGCTCCGGGCCATGGAATCTGCAAAAAAGATGGAACACTGATACTGCCGCTGTGGCTGAGCCGTGGAGAGAATGCGCACCTCCCGGCCTGCTTTGCCTGCCTTTCCAGCGATGACTGGGGTGGGACGTGGCACTGCAGCAATACGGTTCCAGCGGAGAATGGAATCGGTGATCCAACCGAGAGCTCCGTGGCGGAGCGGAGCGACGGAACTCTGCTTGCCACCATGCGCCATGAGATCCCGGGAGTGCGGAGAAGAGCGTTCTGTGAGAGCAGAAAAACGGAGAAAGGACAGGATGCGGTCCAGTGGGGAGCTCCATGGCTGAACGAAAAACTTCCGGATCCGATCTGCGGCGGAGCTTTGCTCACACTTCCAGACGGACAGATGGCCTTTGTCAACTGCGCTTACGGAGATGAACCGGCACTGGAGCGTCAGAAAAACGGCGAGGCGGTCCGGTGGAGTCTTGACGCCCGTCAGAAACTGACAATCCGCATCAGTGCAGATGATGGAAAAAACTGGGACGATGGTTTCCTTCTGGCAGAAGAGGGCGGGGCGTCTGACCTGGCGGGAGCAGGTCCGGTATACTGTTTCTATGAGGAAGGATGGCAGGACGGCAACTGTATTTTTAACAGGAGGTTACTGCTGGCATCTGTTCCATTGGAGGCTTTATGATGAGACGTGAGAGGGCCGCTGGAATAAACAGCGGCCCTCACTATACGGTTCTGTTTTTTTCTGCATACTTTATTTACTATGCCGCATACTGCATATTTTCCAGCTATACGGTCCTGTTTCTGACGGAGCGCGCCTACAGCGCTACGGTCTGCGGAATCATCACCAGCCTGACATTTCTGGCAAATCTTCTGATGGAGCCGGTGGGCGGTTATATCACGGACACATTTCTTCCGACAAGGCGGTATCTTCTTCTGCTTATCGGAATGATCTCAGCGCTGTGTATTTTCTGTACAAAATATATGGACCAGCCCTGGCTCATGCTTCCGGGGATGGTCCTGTCTGCCGGGATCGTCTACCCTTTCAGCCAGCTGATGGATGCCTGGGTCAATATCAGCCGGGAAAAACAGCCGGATCTGATCTACAGCCGGGTTCGTGCCGGCGGTTCCATCGGGTATGCGGTGATGTCGGTGATTGGTGGATATTATTTTAAACACAGAGGCTGGGATGGCTATTTTCTCGTACAAATGGTGATATTTCTCTTCATGATCCCATGTCTCCTTCTTCTTCCGGATACCAGTCTCGGGAATCGCCGGAAACAGGAGGAGAAAGAGAAAAGTCTCTCCTTTTTCCAGGCATTTCATACTTTGGTGCAGAACCGTCGTTTCCTGTTCTGGCTGGGAATCATCACATTCTACTGGTTCAGCCACCGTCTGGTGGGAAGCTTCCTGTCCCTGATCATCGTGGAACTGGGCGGAGATGCGGAGACATATGGAAATGTCTGTGGGGCAGGAGCGGCAGTGGAGTTTGCGGGCCTGATGCTGCTGGCTTTTGCATGGAAAAAGAAGAATTCCCATGCACTTTTGGGAATGGCGATTGCCCTGATCACAAATCTCCTCAGGCCGCTCTGCTTTCAGCTGTTTTCCGGTACATGGGCCCTTTATCTGGGACAGATGCTGCAGTGTGCCAGTTTTGCGTTCTACATGAGCGTCAGTGTGGAGTGCTTTGCGGAGGCGGCGGATGAGCGCCTGCGCAGCTTCAGTATTTCAATGGGACTGACCGTCAGCAGTGTGGTGGGAACAGTCCTTGCAAACCTGGTGGGAGGCAGACTGTGCGATATGTTCCATCCGGGGATCCTGATTCTGGTTAGCTTTGCTCTGGGATTCCTGAATTCAGCTGTATTTTTTTGCAGAACGGTTATACCACAGTATGGAAAAACATGGCTGAAGAATTGTAAAAATTACATTACTGTACACGTGGTATGCATTTTCTGAACTAAAAATAAAAAAGAATAGAAAAATGTTGATTGTTCACAATTTATTTATACTGAATCATATAAAGTCATGATGTTACATGATGTATTGTATAAACATGAAATCAAATGGTCAGCCATGCGGTGATCCGTGCGGAATCCGGATATGTATTTTCAATGGTGCGGCATAAAGATATGATCGTTCTCTGGTACACTTTGTGCAAAAAAATTCCGGATAATAGAACTTGACTAAAAGAATATGTCAGAGTACAAAATTATTTGACAAATCAGCGCCTGAGTGATAATATAGATGTATCTAAATATTATATAATGTTATATAGCATATGTAAATGTTTACTCAATCAATGGAAGGGAGAAATAGAATGAAAAAGTATGTATTACGGCGTGCTTTGATAGCAATACCAACTTTCTTTGGAATTACAGTTCTGGTTTTTTTAATTTCTTCTATGGCGTCCGGAAGCCCATTAGAGTTGTTGCTCAACAACCAGAATATTTCAGCGGCAGAAGTTGAACGACAGCGGATAAAGCTTGGTCTGGATCAACCGTTGTATATCCAGTATTTCACCTGGATCAAAAACTTTTTCCAGGGAAATCTGGGAGATTCATACAGAACAGGACAGCCGGTAATGCAAATGATTTTGGAAGGTCTTGGTCCGACAATTCTGTTGACCTTTGCGGCAGTGATCATTGCCTGTCTGATCTCAATCCCATTAGGAGTTCAGTCAGCAAGATATCAGAATAAAGGCTGGGACAATGGTTCGTCGGTATTTTCATTCCTGGCGACTTCAACTCCGAGCTTCTTCCTGGCATTGATTTTTTTATATGTTTTTTCAGTGAAATTAAAAGTCCTTCCTATTGGCGGCATGTACGATGTTGGAAAAAAGGAGACCATAGGTTCATTATTGTGCCATTTATTTATGCCGTCGGTTGTCCTGGCAATGCAGCTAGTGGGAAGCGTGATCCAGTATACAAGAAGCAGCATGCTGGAGGTTATGAGGGAGGATTTCGTCAGAACAGCACGATCAAAAGGAATCAAAGAAAAGAAAGTTATAATAAAACATGTGCTGCGAAATTCTTTGATACCGGTGGTTACATATCTTGGTATGGAAATACCGCTGCTGATTGGCGGAGCAGTTGTCACGGAGCAGGTTTTTTCCTGGCCGGGAATCGGAAGCCTGATGATCAAGTCCATAGATGCCAGAGATTATCCGGTTGTTATGGGGATTACAGTGTTGGTCGCAATTGCGGTGCTGGTATTTAATATTTTAACAGATCTTGTTTACGGAATTCTTGATCCACGGATCCGGTATAATTAAGGGAGGTGAGAAAGGTGGAAGACAGTAAAAAAGAGTCGAAAGCGAAAAACTTTATCAAGAGGTATTGTAACAACAAATTGGCGGTAATCGGTTTTTTCACACTGGTGCTTATCACACTGATCGTTATCATAGCTCCTCCGTTCCTTCCGTTTTCGGAAGCTGAGATCGATCCGTTGGCATTCAATATGCCGCCTAGCGCGAAACATCTGTTGGGAGGAGACGATGTCGGCAGAGATGTATTAAGCCGATTACTTTACGGTGGCCGGGTGTCTTTGGCAGTTGGAATTTTTTCCACGGCGGTCAGCGTGATCGTGGGAATTCCTCTGGGTATGCTGGCAGCATTTTATCGTGGGGCATTTGAAGTTGTGGTAATGCGTCTGTCAGATATTTTCATGTCATTTCCATCCACGATTCTGATTTTGTTTCTGGTATCCATGTTTGGTCCGTCAATTATCACCGTCACGGTTGTGATAGGTGTGCTCGGATGGCCGAAATTCGCAAGACAGATTTATGGAAGTGTTTTGAGCATAAGAGAAAAGGATTACATTGAAGGTGCTGTGGCGATTGGAGCAAAAGACAAGTTGATCATTACCAGATATATCCTTCCGAACGCGGTCGCTCCGATTTTTATTTCCATTACATTTCGGATCGCTTCCGCGATTATTTTGGAATCTTCGTTAAGCTTCCTTGGAATGGGTGTTCAGCCGCCGGCTGCTTCCTGGGGAAATATGCTTTATAATGCACAGTCCATCACGATCTTGACTAGCCGTCCATGGATGTGGGTTCCGCCGGGACTGGCACTGGTAATCACAATTCTTTCGATTAACTTTATTGGAAACGGTTTGCGGGATGCGTTAGATCCGAAAACAGCAAAAAAATAATTATAGGAGGAGAAAAGAAAATGACGAAGACGACAAAAATGCTGGCAATTTTATTAGCGGCAATGACAGCGCTGTCCGGATGCGGAGGAAGTGGTACAACGACCACACAGACAGAAGGGAAAACGGAAACAACGGCTGCAGCGGAAAAAACGGGAACAGAAACAGCGCAGAAAGGTCCTAAAGATGAAGTAGTAACTATGGCAGTTATTTCTTCCTGGGACACATTGAATATTTACAATACGTCAGGAAATTACGGAAACGCGGTAGCAGATCAATTATTTGAACGTCTGGTTACAAGAACACATGATGGAGTTATCGAACCCCGCCTTGCGACTGAGTGGCAAATAGCAGATGATAACAAGTCGATGACTTTCAAATTAGCTGAAAATGCATTGTGGCATGACGGAGAAAAACTGACGGCAAATGACATTGTATTTACCTGTAAGGCAATGACGAATCCAGATGTGGATAACTATTATCGTTCCGCGTTTAATGTGTTAGCGGGAACCGATGATGACGGCGTTGCAGCAGACACAGATCAGGTAGGTGTAGAAGCTGTCGATGATTACACGGTAAAATTTTCATTTAAAGAGCCGAAGGATCAGGATACTATTTTAAACGCATTCTTAAGCTTCCTTTATGTTCTTCCGGAACATATTTTAGATACTGGGAATTATGCGGATATCAATAACTCTTCTTTCTGGACAAGTCCAGTTGGTGCCGGACCATTTAAATATGTGAAAGATACTGCAGGTGAGACTTTAGAGATGGAAGCATTTGAAGACTATTATCAGGGATGCCCTGATTTTAAGACATTAGTCGTTCGTGTTGTGCCGGCAGCAAACCTGACAGCAGGACTCTTAAATGGAGATATTGATGTGGTTGGCATGGGAAGTATCCCGTTATCCGACTGGGCAACTGTCAAGAGCTCAGACTCTCTTGTGGCTGCTTCTGTAGAAGATTATTCTTATCAGTATATGTTATTTAATCTGTCTGACGAGGATCCTGATTTCCAGGACGCGAAGGTGAGAAATGCATTTGATAAAGCGATCAACAAACAGGTGATGATTGATCAGCTGATGCTGGGAGAAGGTCAGGTTGCTGTCGGACCGATGCCAAAATATCATCCGTATTATGATGAGAACCTGAAACCTAATACATATGACCCGGAAGCAGCAGAGACAATGCTGAAAGAAGCAGGATTTAATTTGACAAAGAGTATCTGATGATCGTTCCGAAAGGAAATCAGGTAAGAGAGCAGTCTGCGCTCCTAATCCAACAGGACCTTGAAAAAATCGGTGTGAAAGTAAAAATTGAGACATATGATTTCACTACATTACTTCAGATGCTCCGCGAAGGAAAAGCTGATTTAGGTCTTCTCGGAGGCGGAAGTAATATCGATCCGAACGAAAGCAGCGTAATTTTAAAACCGAATGACGCAAGAAACTATGCACTTGTAAAAGATCCAAAGTGGTTTGATCTGGCTAACGAAGGCGCTTCTAAAGTAACAAAGGAAGAGCGGAAAAAGTGCTATGACGCATATCAGGAAGCATTAGTAGAAGATCAGCCGTATATCTGGTTATACCATCAGAATGATTTATGGGCATATTCAAAACGTTTAGCAGAAGTTCCGATCGAGAATTTTGTATGGTTTAATTTCGAAGTATGGAAATGGAAACTTGCAGATTGATCCGTGGACGGAAAGGAGATAGCATAGCGATGGAAGGACCGAAAATCGAGGAAGTATTGACATATCTTGACGAGAATTTTGATAATGATTTAAAGGCTGTCCAGGATTTTATGCGTATGAAATCCATTTCAGCGACAGGGGAAGGTATCCGGGAAACAGCGGAACGCGTGAAGGAAATGATCGAAGAGTGCGGCGGCACCTCTGAGCTGATTGAGACACCTGGTAATCCCATTGTTTACGGTCGCATTGATGAAAAAGCAGAGCACACGCTTCTTATCTACAGCATGTACGATGTGCTTCCGGCTGAGGAGCCTGACTGGATTTCAGATCCGTGGGCAGCAGAAATCCATCCGTTCAGAGATTACGGAGACTGTATTATCGGTCGTGGTGCAGTAAATACAAAGGGACCGACAGTCGCTTTCTTCAGAGCGATAAAGGCATATAAAAAAATTGCCGGAAAACTTCCGGTAAACCTTGTATTCCTGATAGAGGGGGAGGAGGAACTTTCCTCCAAATCCCTCCAGGAGTTCCTGGAAGTCAACAAGGATAAATTTAAAGACTGCGATGCAATGTTTTTCCCATCATTTGGAGAGGAAAACAGAATTGCTTCCATCTTTATGGGTGTGAAGGGAATTGTAAGCTTTGAACTGAAGTCAAAAGGCGGAGACTGGGGCGGTCCGACAGACCGAGGGATCCATGGCGCTTTTGCAGCCTGGGTTGCGAACCCTGTGTGGAGAATGACAAAAGCGCTCTCATCGATGATCGGCGAGAATGAAAATGAAATTTTGATCGATGGTTTTTATGATGGAATCTTACCATTGGAAAAGGAAAAAGACGAGGCTTTGGCTGCTTCCGCGGACCTTTTGGATGAAGAAGAGTGGAAAACAGCGTATGACGTCAAAAAATTCAAGTGGGACTTAACCGGTCTGGATCTGTGGAAAAAGATGCTGACGGTTCCGACTCTGAATATTGATGGTATCAAAGGCGGCTATATCGGTGAAGGTTCAAAGACACTTTTACCGCACGAAGTAACGGTTAAGATGGATATCCGCCTTGTTCCGGGAATGAAGCCGGACGAAATGCTGAAGAAAGTACGGAAACATCTGGATTCCAGAGGCTTCCAAGATATCGAGATTGAGGAGTATGGAAAGCCATATGATCCGTCCAGCGTACCTTATCATTCTTCTTCTGTTCAGACCTTGAAGAAAACATATGAGCTGATGGGAACAAGACCGCAGATCTGGCCCTGGAACCCGGGTTCCGCACCATATTTCCTGTTCGAGAAGATATTGGGGATCCCATACGTCACAGGCGGTATGGGACATGGATCCAGGCAGCATTCCAGCAATGAATACTGCACAGTCAAAGGAGTACTGGATTTCGAAAAATCCATGATATATTATCTGAAACTATTCCCTGAATACGCGGACAGCAAGAAAAAGTAGATGCGGGGAGGAATGTGTAATGAAGGATGATGTAATATTACAGGTAAAAGATCTGAAAACATATTTCTTTGATCGAACTGGAAAAGTTCCTGCTGTCGATGGAGTTGATTTCACCATACGAAAAGGCGAAACCCTTGGTATCGTAGGCGAGTCGGGATGCGGAAAGAGCGTTACGTCGATGTCAATATTAAAGCTATTGCCTCCGGAAGGAAAGGTTGTAGATGGGGAAGATTATCTTTAAAAGGGGGAAAAATATTGTGAATTATTCTGCGGAGCAGATGGAAAAAAATCCGTGGAAAAGAAATCGCGATGATTTTTCAGGAGCCGATGACATCGTTGAACCCGGTCTATACAGTTGGAACCCAAATTTCAGAAATGATAACTGCCCATGAGAAAGTCTCAAAAAAGGAAGTAAGAGAGCGCGCCATCGAAATGCTCAGGCTTGTAGGTATTCCGTCTCCCGAGAAAAGAGTGGACGAATATCCCACATGAAACTGAGCGGAGGAATGCGCCCAGAGGGTTATGATTGCCATGGCGCTGTCGTGCAATCCGGAACTTTGATCGCAGATGAACCGACAACGGCTCTTGATGTGACGATCCAGGCGCAGATCTTAGATTTAATGCGTAAACTACAGAAAAAGCTGAATACATCTATTATGATGATCACGCATGATTTGGGTGTTATTGCGGAAATGGCTGATTATGTGCTTGTGATGTACGCGGGAAGGGTAATGGAATATTGTGATGTCCATTCTCTGTTTAAAGATCCACTGCATCCATATACGCAAGGTCTGATCAGCGCACTTCCTAATATTAACGATCAGAAGGACAGATTATATGTGATAAAAGGAAATGTTCCAAGCCTGTATGATATGCCTGCCGGATGTGGATTCTGGCCTCGTTGTCCTTATGCGACGGAGAGATGCAAAACAGAAGTTCCCGATTTATATCAGATAGGTGATCGCAAGGTACGATGCTTTTTACATGAAAATCGAAAGCAGGTGGTATAGGTGGCAGGGAATTTATTAGAAGTACGAAATTTAAAGAAATATTATTCAGTTAAGTCCGGTTTTCTGAATAAGGACCGTCGCAGTGTAAAAGCCGTGGACGGCATTAACTTATCGGTAAAGCAGGGAGAAATTCTTGGAATTGTCGGAGAAAGCGGCTGTGGAAAGTCGACACTCGGAAGAAGTATTTTACGATTGATAGAGCCAACAAGCGGGGAAGTCATTTTTGAAGGCACTAATATCTGCGGATTAAAGAAAGAAGAAATGCGTCTGAAACGCAGGGAAATGCAGATCGTGTTTCAGGATCCGGGCGCCTCGTTAAATCCAAGATTGACGGTTGGCGAAATTATCGGAGAACCGCTCGAAGTGTTTCATATCTGCGAGGGCAAGGAAAAAGAAGAGAGAATTTATAAGCTCATGGATTTGGTTGGGATTAACCGTGCGTATATTAATCGTTTCCCGCATGAATTTTCCGGTGGACAAAGACAGCGTCTTGGGATCGCAAGAGCACTGGCGGTGAATCCTAAATTGATCATTTGTGATGAGCCAGTATCAGCACTGGATGTCTCCATACGAGCGCAGGTGTTGAATCTGATAAAGGAATTGAAAGACAAACTGAATTTGACTTATATCTTTATTTCTCATGACCTCAGTGTTGTACATCACATCTGCGATCGCGTGGCTGTTATGTACCTGGGACGGGTTGTAGAGATAGCAGATAAAAAACAGATATATGAGAATCCGGTCCATCCATATACAAAGGCTCTGTTGTCGGCAATTCCAATGCCTGATCCGGAGGTAAAGCGGGAACGGATCATTCTTCAGGGAGATGTCCCAAATCCGGCCGATCCCCCATCAGGATGCCATTTTCATAAGCGTTGTCCTTATGCAAAAAAAGAATGTTCAGAAACAGTACCGCCGTTTGTAACAGTTGAACCGGGACATCAGGTATTATGTTGGCTGGCAGAAGAGCAGCAGTCAGAAACAAAGCATGAAGAAAAATGACGTGATGTGACCAAACAGGGATATTTGCATGGATGGAGGAATGGAAACGATGAACACACAGGAAAGTATTCTGAAGACAATTGAAGATAAAAGGGAGCAGTATATTCATGCTGCTCTTGATATCTGGGATTATGCGGAACCAATTTTTGAAGAATATAAATCTTCTGCTCGCCTTTCAGCACTTCTTGAACAGGAAGGCTTTTCCGTGACAAAAGGGGTTGCCGGTCTGCCGACCGCATTTATTGCCTCTTGGGGTGAGGGAAAGCCCGTAATCGGGTTCATGGGAGAATTTGACGCGCTTCCAAATCTGAGCCAGAAAGCAGATTCCGTTGAAAGAGAACCGATCATCGAGGGTGGACACGGTCACGGGTGTGGTCATCATACTTTGGGAACAGCGGCTGTCGCTGCTGCGATCGCGGTGAAAGACTATTTAAAGGAAAACGGAATAAAAGGAACCGTCCGTTTTTATGGATGCCCGGCCGAGGAAGGCGGTGCCGGAAAAGTGCTGATGAAACAGGCTGGAGTGTTTGATGATTGCGCCGCAGCGATCAGTTGGCATCCGACAGACGATAACGGTATATGGTCGATCAACTTTCACGCGCAGCAAAAAGTAATTTACAGCTTTAAGGGAAAACGCGCTGCTGATGCGCTGCAGATCTTTTTGATGGGCGCGACAAATGTCAGACATTATCTCGATCCATGCTTTGTCGTACGTTCTACAATTCTTTCACCGGGCGATGATGCAAACGATGGAGAAGTGCCTGAAGCCCGGATTCTATATGCATATCGCGCTCATGTGAGTAGCCAGGTCAAAGAAGGATTTCAGCTATTACATATGGCAGCATACGGCGCGGCTGTCATGACCGGATGCGTATTGACGGCGGATTATAAGACAGGAACAACCGAGCTGCTTCCGAACCGGACGCTGGAACGCACTATGTATAAAAAATACCAGATAGTGGGCACTGTTCCAATGACGGAAGCAGACTGGAAATATGCAGAACATATGCATCAGGCTCTTCCGGAAAACGGAGAACAGGCAACCTTCGATTTAATGCGACTGTTGTATGAGGAACAGGCAGAAGATATTATCAGGCAGGTGAAAGGAAAGCCGTATAATGATGTATTGTATCCTTTCCGCGAAATTAATATCCATAAGCCTGGTTCAACAGATATTTTGCGATGTAAGCTTTGCAACGCCTACTGTACAGTGTGTGGCAGCGTGCTATATAAAGGATACGTTGGGACATTCCTGGCAGGAGGTTGCCCAAGGGCGCAGTGATATCTGCATGAAGGGAATGCTGGTAGCGGCAAAGGTAATGGCACTGACGGGAGCTGAGTTATTTGAACAGCCGCTTCTTTTGGAGCAGGTTCGGAAAGAGTTTGAGGAAAAGAGAGAAGCATATTCATATCTGCCGCTCCTTGCAAGGAAAACTGTAGAGAACGGGGAAATGTCTGCACAAAAAATGGATATGGAGAGGAAGCTGTCTGATTTTAACAAGTCCCGGAAAGTGCAGGTTGAGTTTACCGGTCTGTGTGACGATGGATTAGCACAAAGACAGACAGGTAAAGCCCTGTCCAAAAATGGAAATGCACTAGAGGCGCTGGAATTTTTCACTCTGGGTCTGGCATATGGGAACAAAGATATATTCGATAAGGTTGGCTATGAGACGAGAATCATGGAAACAGGCGATGAGGATATGGTTAAGGTTCCGGAACTGACGAAGATCCTGGTGACTGTAAAGCAGCAGGAAGACATTCGCAGTGATGATCTCAGAGAATTTTTTACAGGTGTGGACATGGTAGCCACAGGGGCGGCAGAAGTGACTGGCTGCCAGGTAAAATTTTTGTTTGAGTAAAAAATAAGAGGATACAAAAATGGTTAAGGTTTTGGGTTTGGGTGACAATGTGTGTGATATCTATCTGAATGAGAGGACGATGTATCCAGGTGGGCAGGCAGTTAATTTTGCGGTATACGCAGGTATGCTTGGCGTAAAATCAGATTTTATGGGCGTTTTTGGAAATGACGCGATTGCCGGTCATGTGAAGGCATCACTCGACGCCCATAGCGTTGGATACAGCCATTGTCGCAGCTATGCCGGAGAAAATGGTTTTGCGAGAGTGATGATTGTTGATGGGGACCGTGTGTTTAAGGGAAGCAATAAAGGCGGAGTAATCCAGAAACATCCGATCCGTCTTGAGAAAGAGGATCTTGAGTATGCGGACGGCTTTGATCTGATCCACACGACAAACAATGGATTTACGGATGATCTGCTTCCTGATCTGCATGTGCTTTCACCATTTGTAAGCTACGACTTTTCTTACCGCTGGAATGAGGAGGACCGTGTGGACCGTGTCTGCCCGTATATTGATTTTGCGTTCCTTTCCTGCAGCGATTTAAGCGATGAAGCAACGGAAGGGTTGTGCGGAAAACTGCATGAAAAAGGCTGTGGGGTTGTGACAGCTACCCGCGGAAGCAAAGGTGCGACAGTTTATGATGGACACCATTTTTACCGTCAACTGCCGGACTATGTGATCCCTGTGGATACAATGGGGGCGGGAGACAGCTTTGCGACGGCCATGTTGGTGACAATTTTGAAAAAAATTAGAAGAGGAGTCAGAAGCAAATTGGGAAGATCCGGAAATAAGAATGAAGATTTTGCCAGCAGCATTAAAGACTGCCGCAGCTTTTTCAGCAAAAACATGTCTGATCAAAGGCGCTTTTGGTGGAGGCGTTCAAGTGCCGGATTCTGTATATGAGCAGGTGTATAAAGATTTATCTTAGTCGAGAAAACTCCCACCTCTTTTAGGTGGTGAGTCGTAGCAAATTTGTCTCAGTATGAGTTAGGTCTCCGACTAAGATAAATGCTCCGCGAGGATGCACAGTGATTCTGATAGGAATATGTCGGCTTCGCTGACAAGAATCACGCGCCAAGTCTCACGGACATTCGACTTGAAAGAATCGGAGCAGCTTGTTATGAGAAAGAAATGAAGAATAGTATTGACAAATGGTCAAAAATAAAGTATTTTATCATTAAAGAATATATGACGATATATAACAATACAAGCTGTATGAAGTCAATATGAAGCAGCGGACATGCAAATAGTCATGCCCGGACAGAGCAGCTTACAAACAACCAATACATGGGAGGAAATAATATGTCTTATATGATTGGCGTAGACGTTGGAGGAACGTTTACAGATTTCTCTGTTTTTGATCAGGAAACCGGCGAATTGTTCAATTATAAGGACAGTTCTACACCGGCAGACCCGTCCAAGGCAATTGTAAAAGGTGTGCAGGATGTATTAGAGATAAAGAAGGCAAAATCGGAGACAGTCAGCTATCTGGCACATGGTACTACAGTAGGAACCAATGCGCTGATCGAAAAGAAAGGCTGCCGCCTTGGTCTTATCACCACAAAGGGATTTAAAGACCTGATGGAGATCGGAACACAGCGCCGTCCGTCTCTTTACAACCTCCAGGCACAGAAGCCGTATCCGTTAGTTCCGTCTGGCTTAAACTGCACCGTTACAGAGCGTATCCGCTATGACGGCAGCATTGAGACACCGCTTGATGAGGAAGAGACCAGAGAAGTGGTCCGCTACTTAAAAGCACAGGGAGTTGCTGCTATCGCAGTGTGCACCCTCTTCTCCTTCATCAATCCGGTTCATGAGGAAAGAATCGAAGAGATCATTCATGAGGAGTTCCCGGAAGCTTACGTAACGATTTCCAGCAAGCTGGCACCGGAGTTCCGTGAGTTCAGCCGTATGAGTACAACGGTCATGAACAGCTACTTAGGACCGGTTATGAAAAAGTATGTAAACAACTTCCGCGAGTCTATCGCACAGCTCGGCATCAAGGTTGAGCCGTATGTAACACAGTCCAACGGTTCCATCATTTCCATTAAAGAGACGATCGACTGCCCGATCAAGACCGCGTTATCCGGACCGAGTGCCGGCGTTATCGCAGCGGCTTATATCGGCAAACAGTGCGAAGCAGACAAGATCATTACATTCGATATGGGCGGTACCAGCGCAGATATTTCCCTGATCGAGAACTATACACCGCAGGTATCCAACGAGCGTTACGTTGAGGGATATCCGGCAAGAATCCCGATGATCAACATCATCACCATCGGTGCCGGCGGCGGCTCCATCGCAAAGATCGATGACGGCGGCGCGTTAAAGGTAGGACCGAAGAGTGCCGGCGCAACTCCTGGACCTGCATGCTACATGCGCGGCGGCGAGAATCCGTGCGTAACAGATGCAAACATCGTCTTAGGAAAACTGAACCAGAAGAAGATCCTCGGTGGCAGAATGGACGTAGATATTGAGCTGGCAAAGAATGCGATCAAGACAAAAATCTGTGATAAATCTAATCTTGATATGAAACGTGCAGCAAACGGAATCATCACCGTAGTTAACTCCAACATGGTCCGTGCGATCCGAAGCGTATCCGTAGAGAAAGGCTACGATGTCCGCGAATTCAGCCTGATGGCATTCGGCGGCGCAGGTCCGCTCCATGCGTGCGAAGTAGCAAAAGAACTGGGAATGAAGGAAGTTCTTATTCCGCCGCATCCGGGCACACTCTGCAGCTTAGGTTTACTCTTAGCTGATACAAAGTTTGACTTATCCAGAACAAAAGTTATGAACGGTGAGGCTGACAACTTAGACAGCATCAACGAGCAGTTTGACAATATGGTAGAACAGGGAACCGGTCTTTTAGACAAAGAAGGGGTTCCGGCAGACCGCCGTTACTTTGAGTTTGCTATTGATATGCGTTATCAGCGTCAGAACTTCGAGATCAGCATTCCGGTACCGGCTGGAAAGATGACAGAGGAGACATTAAAGAAAGCACTGGCTGATTTCCATGCAGAGCACAAGAGAAGCTACGGTTACTGCAAGGAAGACGCAATCGTTCAGTTTGTAAGTTACCGTGTTTCCGCGATCGGCGTGATCGACAAACCGGATCTTAAGGCATCAGAGCTTCATCCGGAAGCACCGATCCCGGCACCGATCGAAGTCCGTCAGGTCCTCTTCCAGAACAGCGACGAGTATATTGAGACTCCGGTATACTTAAGAGAAGAATTCGTTCCGGGTCAGGCGATCCCAGGTCCGTGTATCTGCGAACAGATGGATACCACACTTGTAGTGCCGAAGGGCTGGACGATCCATGTAGATGGATATCATAACTTAAAGATTCGTGATGAGGAGGAGAAGTAAGATGGCAAAAGCAGATCGATACCGTAACTGTTGAGGTTGTCCGCAATCTCCTGATGTCCATTGCTGAGGAGACTTACGGAATCATTGTCCGCAGTGCATACTCCACCAATATGAAGGAACGCCGTGACGTTTGTACGGCTGTGATCGATCCGGATGGAAACAGCGTTGCGCAGGTAGAAGTTTAGCTGCATTGTTAGGCTCCATGCTGAGTGTAGTTCCAAATATTTATGAAAAATTCGGAAAAGAAAATGTCCGCCCGGGCGATATGTTTATCGCTAACGACCCGTATCACGGCGGCGGCAACCACCTGCCGGATATTGTAATCGCGGCTCCGGCCTTTGTAGGCGACAAGCTGGTGGGCTGGATCGCAAACATTGCCCATCATTCCGATATCGGCGGTAAAGTACCAGGCTCCACATCCGGTGACGCTGACAGCTTATTCCAGGAAGGTATCCGTATTCCGGTGATCCGTATCCGCGAAAATAACGAGACGATCAGCAGCGTTTCTTGATCTCCTCCTTGACAATACCCGTGTTCCACAGGAACGTGAGGGAGACCTGACTGCACAGATGTCTGCAAACTTGATCGGTGTGCAGAGAATCCAGGAGGCATATGCCCGCTACCAGGATGACCTGATTGCGTGCATGAAGGAACTGGTAGGCTACTCCGAGCGTCGTGTCCGCGCTGTCGTTGCAGAGCTTCCGGACGGCGAGTATAACTACACGGACTATGTAGACGGCTGCGGAGACAAATATCCGGATCCGCTTCCAATCAAAGTAAAAGTAACCATCAAGGGCGACAATTTAACGATCGATTTTACAGGAACTGCAGATCAGATCAAAGCTCCGATCAACGTACCGTATCCGTGTACAAAAGCGGCAGTATTTTTCGCAGTAAAAGCCCTGATGGGCGACGATATCCCAGCCAATGAGGGAATCAACCGTGCGATCAAGATCATTGCTCCGAAGGGCTGCATTGTAAATCCGACAGAGCCGAGCCCGATCGGCGCGCAGATCGACTGCCAGCAGAGAATTCCGGACGCGATCTTCGGTGCCCTGGCTCCGATCTTCCCGGATACCGTGGTTACCGCAGGAAACGGCGCGTGCACCACGACGATCTTAGCTGGTGAAGGTGCGATCGGTACAGACAGCGTATTTATCTTTCATGAGGTTATCGCCGGAGGCGGCGGAGCTTCCAAGGGCTTAGACGGTCTGTCGGGTGTCCAGGTAAATATGACGAATACATCCAACATGCCGATCGAGGCAACAGAGATGGAGTTCACGAAGATCCTTGCCAGAAATATGAACTGAAGGAAGATACGGGCGGAGCAGGTCAGTTCCGCGGCGGTCTTGGAATTGAGCGTGAGCTTGAAGTGCTGCAGGATGATGTGGCATACACAGGACTCGGTGATCGTCATAAATTCCATCCGTGGGGACTTGCAGGCGGCAAAGAGGGCGCAGCAGGCGCATTCTACCGCGTTGCGACAGACGGCACCGTCACAAAGATGGGCCATAAGACGACAAGTTTCCCGTTAAAGAAGGGCGATGTGATCCGTGTTACAACACCTGGTGCCGGCGGTTACGGTGATCCGATGAAACGCGATCCGGAAAAGGTATTGAAGGACGTTAAAGAGAAAAAAGTATCTGCAGAGGCAGCAAAGAAGGAATACGGTGTGGTTGTTGTATCCGATGGAGTTAATTACCATGTAGATGAGCAGGCAACCAAAGCACTCCGTGGATAAAAATCAATTGTAAGAAAGAGAGGATATTTCTATGATCAAAGGGATGCAGGAAGTCATCGATGTGATGACAAAGGCAAAAGCAGATCTGGATAAAAACGGCGGCTTAAAGC
>ENA-OQHL01000952-OQHL01000952.1-human-gut-metagenome-genome-assembly--contig:-NODE-952-length-16772-cov-3.199579_pt1 | contig 16772 bp, 17 predicted proteins | sample MGYA00242565_ERZ504723 | MGnify/ENA primary metagenome ERZ504723 (study PRJEB26092, sample SAMD00036211) | human gut metagenome | host: Homo sapiens | study: EMG produced TPA metagenomics assembly of... | reverse complement strand
GGCAGGTGCTTCCGGCGCGGAGCTTGCTAATATCGTCAATGAGGCGGCTCTCAAGGCAGTCCGGGAACACAGACGGTTTGCTACTCAGGCGGATATGGAGGCGAGTGTGGAGATTGTCATTGCGGGTTACGAGAAGAAGACCCGCGTCCTTTCTAATAAGGAGAAATTACAGGTGGCATATCACGAGGTTGGACATGCGCTTGTGGCGGCGCTCCAGACCCATTCGGCTCCGGTACAGAAGATTACTATCATCCCAAGGACGAGCGGAGCGCTTGGCTACACGATGCAGGTGGATGAGAAAGAGCATTTCCTGATGTCCAAAGAGGAACTGGAGAATAAGATTGCCACATTTACAGGCGGACGGGCGGCAGAGGAGCTGATTTTCCATTCCAGCTCCACGGGGGCGTCCAATGATATTGAGCAGGCTACGAGGCTTGCAAGGGCGATGATCACCCAGTACGGTATGTCTGACGAGTTTGATATGGTGGCGCTCCAGCATATTAGCAATCAATATTTGGGCGGAGACGCATCGTTATCATGCTCGGACGAGACAGCCTCCTATGTTGACAAGAAGGTTGTGGAGCTTGTGCGGACGCAGCATGAGAAGGCAAAGAGGATTCTGGAAGAAAATATTATGAAGCTCCATGATATTGCCAGATATCTGTATGAGCATGAGACGATCACCGGGGATGAATTTATGGAGATTTTAAATCATGGCCCGGAACGATTGACCGGGCCGATATCGTAAAAGAGAAGTAAGCGAGCTGTTTGAAAGCAAATTTCGAAATTTGCGGTAAATAGGCTGAGGAGGCAGAGATGATCTACCAAATCACAGACAGATATAATATATAACTTCCGAGGAGCAGGGCGCCCTGAATACGCCCTGCTTTCTTTTTTATGATGGATGGGACGCACATCAGAAATAGTACAAGGAATATGAATGGCAGCTCCAGCTTCATCACGCTGTCTGTGTATGTGATGGGGCATATCACTGCCGAGAGACCACCCACCAGCACGAAATTCAATATGTCTGCTCCGATGATGTTTCCAAGAGAAAGAGACGAGTGCTTTTTCCTCAGGGCAGTCAATGAGGTTGCAAGTTCGGGAAGAGAGGTTCCCAGCGCTATGAAGGTAAGAGATATGATGGATTCGGGCACGCTAAAGACCCGGGCCAGTTTCGGTCCGTACTCCACGAGGAAACCTGCACCTATGTAAATAACGCCCCGCTTCGAGAATGAGACGAATGACGTCGCTGATACCGAACTCCTGCTTTTCTGTCAGGGGTTCCAAAGTGTATGCTGCGCCTTGTGCAGATACAACGGAACCGGCACGTTCCCTTCGACCGACGTTCCGGTGTGTGTGATGTCCATACCCCATCGCCCGTCTTATGGAATTCAGGAAAAACGCTATACAAAGACACAGTAGAGTGATTCCTGCTGTCCGGGGCAGGCCGCCGGTGAGATATCCGCAGGACGCATACAAGCCGAGAGCTGTTCCAAGAAAGCAAAGTCCCGTCCGCACGTCCTTCACCTCCCGAGGCTTAAGAAGGACCGGCCGCAGGAATATCAGCGTTCCGGCAATAAAGCCTGTATTGCACAGAATGGAACCAAGAGCATTTCCAAGAGCCATGTCAGGTAACCCTTTTACTGACGCCATTGTCGAGAACAGCGTTTCGGGCAGGGTCGTGCCCAGGCTTACAATCGTTGCGCCAATAAGCACTTCTGGCAGTCTGAACCGGTTCGCAAGTGACACAGCACTGTCAACGAAGAGCCCGCTCCCCCACACGAGAAGTACAAGTCCCAGTGAAAACATCAATATATAATAACCGACTGTCAATTTTTCTGACCGCCTTTCATAGGTCGTCTCCCCAAAGTATATGCATCCGTGAGAGGAAATATTTCACTGAATGTTTCCAAAATCCAGAGTATGAATATACTGTTAGAAAAAGAGATGCCGAAGAGAGATCCATGAGGCATCCGCTGTAAACAGAAGGTATCACTATGTTTATCCATGTACTGCTACTGGTCTGCGCTCTGTGCGTAGACACCTTTACCGCAGGCATCGCTTACGGGGCTGACCGTGTGAAATTGACTTTGCCGCAAATCGGTGCGGTCAGTGGGATATGCAGCCTGTGCCTGGGCATTTCCCTCATCTTTGGAAACATCATTGACAGCTTCATCCCCGAGACATTTACCAGAGTTGTCTGCTGCTCAAGTCTATTCTTCCTGGGGGCTCTTAAACTTATCGATTCTGCAATACGCCATTATCTGAAATATCACGAATCTGTCCGCAGAGATATCTGTTTTTCGATTTCTAGCCTCAGCTTCATCATCAGTATCTACACAGATCCATTAGAAGCCGATGAGGACAGGAATAAAATTTTGTCGTGGAGAGAAACCTTTTTCTTCTCCATTGCCATGTCCATAGACAGTCTCATCTCCGGCACGATGGCGGCATTTCTTAAAATACCGGTCCTTTTGACCGTACTGGCCTCTTTCCTCGTCGGGGTAGTATTTATCTGCTCAGGACTTTTTGTCGGTGCAAGGATACAGCAGCGCCTCCCTTTCGATCTGTCATGGATGAGCGGAATACTATTCATTGTACTTGCCGTGATCAGATATTAACATGCAAAAATCCAGGCTGAATCTACAAATACAAAGATTTAGCCTGGATTTTTCATATCATAGGGGAAGCGTCTAATCATCTAAGCTGATGATTTCGCCATACCCTAGGGTACTTTTTATAGTTCCTGTTTGTCACTTATCGTTAGAAAAAGACGTTTCCACCTACAACAGTTCCAATGTGTCCAGTGTATGCGGCACGGAACTGATAGCATCCGCTGACGGATGACAGACGTTTGCCGTTCAGGGCGTCTCTTGCCACCTGATAACAAAGAGAACTCGGTCCGCGCTCTAAAACACGGTTGAGACTTCCATTCCAGGTCGGTGAGAACTGTCCACTTTGATAAATAACACCTTTTAATGTGTTAGGATATCTCGGGCTTTCTACACGGTTCATAATGACGGTGGCAACAGCAAGCAGCCCATCATAGCCGCTAGAACCTGCCTCACATTCCAGAATAGCCGCAAACAGGACAAGGTCTGTCGTCTCGGCAGGAGCAGCAGGCTTCTGTGTTGTCGATCCGCCTGTGCCCGGTTTCTGTGTCCCGGAATTGCCCGTGTTGTTATTGTTGCTGTTGTTTGTACTTCCAGAAGAGCCGCCTCCGGATGGTTTTTTATGATCTTCCGGTTTCTGAGAGGATGATTCCTGTTTTTGATCTGAGGAAGATTGATTCTTTCCTGAATTCTTGTCAGATGAATGATTGGATGCCAGTTCCTCTGTGCCGGCTGCATGGTAGGAGTCCGTTGTCGTCTCCAATGCCTTCTTTGCCGCTTCTTCGGCTGCCTTTGCCTTGGCTAGCGCCTGGGAAGAAGCAGAAAGCTGCCCGCTAGTTGATGAAATGCGGGAATTCAGTTCTGACTGCTTGGACGTCATCTCCTGTTTCATGGCGTCCAATTCCTCTTTTTGTTTTTTTAGATTTTTCTCTTTTTGGTCGATATCCTGACGCAGATCCTGAAGCTCTTTGAGCATCTTGCGGTCATAGTCTGTAACCCGCTCCACAAAGTCTACACGGTTCAGAAATTCTCCCATACTGTCGGAAGTAAACAGAATCTCCAGAAAAGAGACGTTTCCGTTTTCGTATATGTACTGGATACGCTTTTTCATGGACTGATACTGCAAATCCTCATTCACCTGTGCCGCGGCCAGATCAAGCTCCGCCTGCTCCGCTTCCTTATTCGTGCTTTCGATCTTCGATGCAAGAGAGGTGATCTCCCCGCTGATAGAAGAAAGCTGCTCATTCAAATCCTGTAATTCGGACTGAAGATTCTGTGTCTCCTGCTCCAGATCGGATACGGAATCTCCCGCAGATACAAGAACGGGGGACGCCATGAGAACGGTGGCACAGGTAAAAGCAGTACATGCACGCAGTAAAGGTTTAAGTTTTGCTTTCATCATACCGAATCCTTTCGTAAAAATAAATACAGATAGAGTATACTATAAATTGCGGAATTAATCAAATTTTGATAGAATATAAATAATTATGTAGGACAAAGTCTGTAACAGTTCAGGTATGACAGCCCGGATTTGCGGCCTTGTGGATGAACTGTTATAGAAATTTATGCAGAAAGGAAAGCAAAAATGGGAGGTAAATCAAAAGAAGCAGAGTTTGAGGCATACCGTTTAAGAATTTACCCGTGGGTGCGTGAGATTCCTGAGGATGAGGAAGGATGGAGGCGAGAGGGGTACTCCCCGGAGGATACGCCGCTTTTGTCTTTTGTGGACGGACTGATGACGGTATTTGTAGTACATCAGGGAGAAGATTCCTATGAAATTCTAAAGGATAGTATGGTGCCAGACGGGGTAAGTACGGAAATGCTTTATCAGACAGCCTGTGAAAATCTGGCGCGGGATGTGGAGTTCGTCTTTTCTAATACCCTTTTTGGTGGATTTGGAGTGATTGCGGACGGGATACACGAGGCGAGTGCTCTGTGCCTTCGTCATATCTGGGAGACCTGCACCCAAAAGCTTGAAGATGACGTGCTGATTTTGGTTCCCGCCAGAGATATGCTTTTATTGCTCCACAGTCCGATGAAAGGGCTGTTCGCTCTATGATTCAGTTTGCGGAGCAAGGATGGATGCAGAGCCGGTACCGAGTGACGAAAAAGCAATATCGGTATTCGAGGGAGAGAAAGGAACTTACGATCTATGAGAACAATTAAGATGATTGGACTGGATCTGGACGGGACGCTTCTGAACCGGGAGAAGAAGCTTACCACTTATTCGAAGGAGATACTAAAGGAAGCCATCTGCCAGGGGATGATTGTTCTGGTGGCGACCGGGAGACCACTTTTGGGAGTACCGGATTTTATGCGGGAGTTTCCGGGGATGCGCTATATTCTTACGGCCAATGGAGCGAGGATTTACGACCGGGAAGATGGTAATCGGCTGTTATATGAGAATCTTCTTTCCAGGGAAGATGCGTGCACCGTATTGGACGTATTTGAGGAGTATGATACGTTGAAGGACGTCTATTATGACGGCGTCGGTTATGCGAACCGCTTGGAGGTGGAACATCTGGAACGGTATTATGAAGATCCGGCCATGCGGGAATATATCTGGAGGACAAGGAAACGGGTGGAGAATGTCCGGGACAAAATGAAAGAATATTCTTTCGGATTGGATAAGATACAGGCAGTCTTCGCGAAGAGGAGCGAACGGGAGGAAGCGATGAGGCGTCTGAAGGAGAAGACAGATCTTGCCGTTACCGGCGCACTTGCAAATAATATTGAAGTCAACGCCAGGGGAGTCAATAAAGGAAACGGCCTGCTTATGCTTGGAAAGATTCTTGGCATTGAGAAGGAAGAGATCATGGCATGGCGGGGATGGACTGAATGATCTGGCCATGCTTCGGGCGGTGGGCTTTGGAGTCGCTATGGCTAATGGAAATGAGGAAGTCAAAAAGTATGCCGACTATGTCACAGGAAGTAATGACGAGGATGGCGTGGCAAAAGCGATTGAGAAATTTGTATTGAGATAAGGGAGGTAGGAACGTGGATATTATTATTTCTATTATACTTGGCATTGTACAGGGCATTACGGAGTGGCTGCCGATCAGCAGCACCGGACATCTGCTTTTGGTTGATGAGTTTCTGCACATGAATGTCAGTGCCGACTTTATGAATATGTTTAAGGTTGTGATTCAGCTTGCATCGGTAATTGCCGTGATTGTGCTCTATTTCCACAAGTTGAATCCATTTTCGCCAAAGAAATCGGCGAAGCAGCGCTGGAATACGATCGAGCTTTGGATGAAAGTGGTGGTAGCTTGTATTCCATCTGCGGTGGGACTGTTTATCGATGATATTGTGGATGAGAAGCTCTCTAACTATGTTGTCATTTCTCTGATGCTGATCATTTATGGCATCTTGTTTATCGTGATCGAGAAGTGGAATAAGCAACGCAGTCCAAGGGTGACAAAGTTAAAAGAGCTGACTTACTGGACCGCTCTTGGGATAGGGTGCTTTCAGGTACTTGCAATGGTGCCGGGGACTTCCAGGTCCGGAGCGACGATTGTAGGAGCTTTGCTCATTGGCGTGGCAAGACCGGTGGCGGCTGAGTTCACCTTTTTCCTCGCAATTCCTACCATGGTAGCGGCCAGCGGATTGAAACTGCTCAAGTTCGGTTTTCATTACACGGGCCAGGAGATCATCATCCTGCTGGTAGGATGCGTGGTATCTTTCCTTGTATCCGTTTTTGCGATCAAGTTCCTTATGGGATACATTAAGAAGCACGATTTTTACCGTATTCGGATATTACCGTATTATTCTGGGAGTTGTCGTTCTGGCATATTTCCTGATTTTGTGTAACTTGATCAGGATACAAAAAGAGCGGATTTGATGCGTCGGCATGGGATCCGCTTTCGCTTTGTAAAAAGGAGAAGGAGCGCTATATGGGCTTTGAACACGAACTGATTATTCCAAACGAAGGATTTCCATTCAAGCTGTTTCAGTTTGAGGGGAAAGACGGACACTATGTAAGGGAGAAGCATTGGCACCGTTCGATTGAGATCTTTGCGGTCTTTGAGGGAACACTGGCCTTTTTTATAAATGAGGAGGAGTATCCACTTGGCTCGGGAGAATTTATACTTCTGAATTCCAATGAGATTCATTCGATCTCTTCACCTGAAGCAAACCGGACGATTGTCCTTCAGATTCCGATGAATGTTTTGCGGAATGTGGAGACAGGCGGGGGACTGATTTTGTTTACCCACAGTCCGAAACGGCAGGATTCAAAAATCATGGAATTGATCGGGAGTATGTACCAGGAACTCCAAGAGAGAGGGAGTGAATATGAATGGAAGGTGCAGAGCGATTTTTTCATGCTGGTTTATCTGCTGCTTACGAAATACCGAAAGCGGGAGATTTTGCCGGAGGAAATCCGTCATTACCGAAAATTAAACCGACTTTCCACGATCACAGGTTATATCCGGGAGAATTATACGAAGGAGCTTTCTCTGGAGATGGTGGCAGACAGATTTGGCTACTCTCCGTCATATCTCTCGCGGATGTTCCGGAAATACGCACAGACCAATTATAAGACCTATCTCCAGAATGTACGGATCGAGTATGGGTTTCGGGAACTTGCCAATACTGATCATACGATCGGTGAGATTGCTTTGAACAATGGATTTCCCAATCAGAAAGCATTTACAAGGGAATTTAAAAAGAAATACGGAATTCTGCCAAGTGAATATCGAAGAGGACAAAAAAATGCCAAAGATTAGCTAAAATATGGGTGGAAAAAGACAAAAAAGAACTGATATAATCATTGAAAAAGAGCAATGAACATGGAACGGACTTTTAAGGTGCCGTATAAAAGATCACACTCTAAATAATCAGGAGGAAAAAGATGAGTCTGGAAATGAATATGCCAAAAGTAAAATTAGGAATCGTTGCGGTGAGCAGAGACTGTTTTCCGGAGAGCCTTTCCGTAACGAGAAGAGGAAATCTGGTGAAAGCCTACAAGGAGAAATATCCGGCAGAAGACATCTATGAATGTCCGATCTGCATCGTAGAGAGCGAAATCCACATGGTACAGGCGCTGGAGGATCTCAAAAAGGCAGGATGCAACGCACTTTGTGTCTACCTTGGAAACTTTGGGCCGGAGATCTCGGAGACGCTGCTGGCAAAGCATTTTGACGGACCAAAGATGTTTGTAGCGGCGGCGGAGGAGACCGGGGATCATCTCTGCCAGGGAAGAGGGGATGCTTATTGTGGAATGTTAAATGCAAGCTACAATCTCTCGCTCCGCAATATCAAAGCGTATATACCGGAATATCCGGTAGGAGACGCTGCCGACTGTGCGGACATGATCCATGAGTTTGTTCCTATCGCAAGGGCTGTGATTGCGCTGCAGGATCTTAAGATTATCAGCTTTGGGCCACGTCCGTTTAATTTCCTGGCGTGTAACGCGCCGATCAAGCAGCTTTACAATCTTGGAGTGGAGATCGAGGAGAATTCTGAACTGGATCTTTTTGAATCATTCAACAAACATGAAGGAGACGAGCGGATTTGGGAAATCGTAAAAGAGATGGAAGAGGAACTGGGAGCAGGCAATAAAAACCGGAGATTCTGCCCAAACTGGCGCAGTATGAGCTGACGCTCAAAGACTGGATCCGTGATCATAAGAGATACAGAAAATACGTGGCGATTGCCGGGAAATGCTGGCCTGCCTTCCAGACACAGTTTGGTTTTGTACCGTGTTATGTGAACAGTCGTCTGACCGCGCAGGGGATTCCGGTATCCTGCGAGGTGGATATCTACGGTGCAGTCAGCGAGTACATCGGAACAGTCGTAAGCCAGGACGCTGTCACCCTGCTTGATATTAATAATACCGTTCCAAATGATATGTATGAGACAGAAATCAAGGGCAAATATGATTACACGCTCAAAGATACCTTTATGGGATTCCACTGCGGAAACACTGCTTCCGGGAAACTCTCTTCCTGTGAGATGAAATATCAGATGATTATGGCGCGTACCCTTCCGGAAGAGGTGACACAGGGCACTCTGGAAGGAGATATCCTACCGGGGGACATCACTTTTTATCGTCTCCAAAGTACGGCTGATAATAAACTGCGGGCTTACATTGCACAGGGTGAAGTACTTCCGGTAGCAACCAGATCATTCGGCTCTATCGGGATTTTCGCTATCCCTGAGATGGGAAGATTTTATCGCCATGTCCTCATTGAAGGCAATTACCCGCATCACGGGGCGGTTGCGTTTGGACACTCGGTAAGACGCTGTACGAAGTATTCCGCTACATCGGTGTGGACATGGATGAGATCGGCTACAACCAGCCTAGAGGAGTACGTTAGCAAAACAGAAAAGTCCATTTGCGTAAGCGACAGAAGGAGGAATTGCGGATGTTCTATATTGGTGTGGATCTTGGCACCTCGGCGGTGAAGCTGCTTTTGATGGACTCTGAAGGGAAAATCCGGAAGATTGTTTCAAAGCAATACCCGATTTCATTCCCACATCCGGGCTGGTCGGAACAGAATCCGGTGGACTGGTATGAGAAGAGTATCGAGGGGATCCGGGAGTTGACAGAGGATATTAACCGTCAGGAAGTGGCAGGTATCAGTTTTGGTGGTCAGATGCACGGCCTTGTGACACTGGACGGGCAGGATGAGGTGATCCGTCCGGCGATCCTCTGGAACGACGGGCGTTCAACAAAGGAGACGGATTATCTCAATGAGGTGATCGGAAAAGAGCGGTTGTCCGAATATATAGCTAATATTGCGTTTACAGGATTCACGGCTCCGAAGATTTTATGGATGAAGGAGAACGAGCCGGATCAGTTCGCAAGAATCCGAAAAATTATGCTGCCAAAAGATTATTTGGCTTACCGCCTGTCTGGGGTGTTTTGCAGCGACTATTCAGATGCATCCGGAATGTTGCTTCTTGATGTGAAACACCGCTGCTGGTCGGAAGAGATGATGGAGCTCTGTGGCGTCAGAAGAGATCAGCTCCCTGATCTCTATGAGAGTTACGACGTGGTAGGCACGCTGAAGCCGGAGGTGGCCAGTGAACTCGGATTTCCCGAGCAGGTGAAGATCATCGCGGGAGCGGGTGACAATGCGGCAGCGGCCGTGGGCACCGGAACTGTGGGTGAGGGGATGTGCAATATCTCCCTTGGGACAAGTGGAACCATCTTTATCTCCAGTGAACATTTCCGGGTGGATCAAAACAATGCGCTTCATTCTTTTGCCCATGCGGACGGGCAGTACCATCTGATGGGATGTATGCTGAGTGCGGCTTCCTGCAATAAATGGTGGATGGAAGAAATCTTGAAGACGTCTGATTTCGCAAAAGAGCAGGAAGGGATCCTTAGACTCGGGGAAAACCAGGTGTTCTATCTTCCATACCTGAATGGGGGAGCGTTCGCCACACAATGACCCGAAAGCACGGGCTGTCTTTGTGGGAATGACGATGGATACGACCAGGGAGGAAATGACCCAGGCGGTGCTGGAAAGGCGTAGTATTTGGACTTAGGGGATTCCCTGGAGATTGCGAGAAGCCTTGGAATTTCCATTACACGCACGAGGATATGCGGAGGCGGGGCAAAGAGCCCGCTTTGGAAAAGATGGTGGCGAACATCATGAATCTCAAGGTGGACGTGATCAAAAGCGAAGAAGGACCGGCTCTTGGCGGTGCGATCCTGGCGGCGGTCGGATGCGGTGAGTATGAAAGTGTGGAAGAAGCCGCAGGGAGGCTTATACGGGTCGTGGAGACGGTAGAACCGGATCCGGAACTGACTGAGAAATACGAGAACTGTTACCGGAAATTCCAGAAACTTTACCCGGCTTTAAAACCATTATTCCAGGAGATTATCTCCTAAACAAAAGTATCAAAAAAAGAAGCGGCTGTTTTCTCTACATTCCTGGAAGCGAACCTCGGAATGGAAACGGCTGCTTCTTGTTTCTTTTGGCGTTTCGTGTTACTGTAAAGGGGACAGAAAAAGAGAAGGAGAACAATATGAGAGAATCTGTATTATTGATGAATTTTAAAGATAAAAAGCAGCTCAAAGGTATTCAGATGATCGCCTTTTTGCTGAAAGTAAAAATCCGTATGGTGGGTGAGAGAGATTTTTTACAGCCGATCGGTTACCTGGCTGGAGTGGAGGGCATTGCGCCGTCAGAAGAGACGTTTACAGGTGAAGCTCCGGAACATGAGATTATGGTATTTGCCGGGGTGTCTGACGCAAAACTTCAGCGGATGCTTACCGAGATACGGAGGAATGGTATCAGAAAGGTGGAGCACAAAGCGATCCTTACGCCGACTAATGTGCACTGGAACACCATCGAGCTCTACGAGGAGCTGGAACAGGAGCGGCAGGCGATGGAAGCGGCTGCCAGAGAGCGGGAACATGTGGACGTAAAGGAGAGGTCAGACCTATGAAATACGAGAGGATAGAAAAGGCTGTCTTTCTGGAAAGACCAAATCGGTTTATCGCCTATGTGAATAGGATTGGCGGCAGGGAAGAAAAGGAGGTTGTGCATGTTAAAAATACCGGGAGATGTCGGGAGCTTCTTTTGCCCGGGGCAGGAGTGTACATTCAGCGCAGCGACAATCCGGACCGCAAGACGCAGTGGGATCTGATCGCAGTGGAAAAGGACGGGCAGATCATCAACATGGACTCCCAGGTGCCAAACAAGGCAGTGGAAGAATGGATCCGGGAGGGGAATCTGTTTCTGGATGTGACACGGATCAAGCCGGAGTACAAGTATGGGAATTCCAGAATTGATTTCCTGGTGGAGACAGAAGAGAAGAAGGTGCTTATAGAGGTCAAAGGCGTGACCTTAAAGGAGGGAGAAACAGCCCGTTTCCCGGACGCGCCAAGCGACAGAGCAGTCAAGCATCTGGAAGAGCTGATCCGTGCGGTGGAAGAAGGCTGGGAGGCCTATGTGTTTTTCGTTATTCAGATGAAAGGCGTGAAAAAGATTCTGCCAAATGTGGATACTCACCCGGAATTTGCCAAAGCACTGTGGAAAGCAAAAGAAAAAGGTGTCCGTCTGATTGCAAGGGACTGCATTGTGACGGAAGACGAAATTCGGATTGACCGGGAGATCCCGGTCTGCTTCCCGTCAGAGATGGAAGAGGGAATGGCACCCGAAGAACGGGTAAAATGCCTGCCGAAGCCGCTCATTTCCTGGTACAGGAAAGAAAAGCGGAACCTTCCGTGGCGCAAGGAGGCGACGGCGTATCATGTATGGGTATCGGAGATCATGCTGCAACAGACAAGAGTCGAGGCGGTAAAGCCGTTTTACGCCCGGTTTCTGGCGGCGTTTCCTGAGATTGAAGATCTGGCCCGGGCACCGGAGGAGAAGCTATTAAAGCTGTGGGAAGGACTTGGCTACTACAACCGGGTACGAAACATGCAGAAGGCGGCGCGTCAGATCGTGGAGCTTTATGGAGGCGAGATGCCTGCGGATTACGACAAGATTCTTTCCCTGACCGGGATTGGAAGCTACACGGCGGGAGCCATCAGTTCGATCGCCTTTGGCATCCCCAAGCCTGCGGTGGACGGAAATGTCCTCAGAGTACTGACAAGGATTCTGGCGGATGGAGAGGACATTTTAAAAGCATCCGTCAAAAAGCGGATGGAGGAGCTTTTGGAGACTGTCATTCCGGCGGATGCGGCCAGTGATTTTAACCAGGGACTGATTGAGCTTGGCGCTATCGTCTGCGTACCAAACGGCGAACCAAAATGTAACAAGTGTCCGGCAAGGGATTTTTGCCTTGCGCACCAGCAGGGGACGGAGACGGCGTTCCCAGTGAAGAAAAAGGCAAAAGCAAGACGGATCGAGGAAAAAACCGTTTTCCTTTTGAAGGATGGAGAGAAGATTGCCATCCACAAGCGTCCCGCTTCCGGGCTTCTGGCAGGACTTTACGAGTTTCCGAATACAAAAGGGAAACTCACCCAGGAGGAGGCACTTCGCTTTGTGGAGGGGCTTTCCCTGTCTCCGGTTCGGATTCAGCCAATCGGTGAAGCAAAACATATTTTCAGCCATGTGGAATGGCATATGACCGGATATGCTGTGCGGGTAGACGAGCTGGAACACACTCACGCAAAAGGCATGACCTTTGTGCATCCGGAGGAGATTCAGAAGGAATATGCGATTCCTGCCGCTTTCGAGGCGTTCACGGATCAGATCGGTATTCTGATCGGCCAGGAAAAATATGAGAGAAAACTGTTATAGAAAACGCTGATAAAACGATAGAATCATACAAATTATCAATTAGCATCCTGTCTGCAAAAAGTGTTACGATAGTAAGAGATGTGCAAAAGACAGGAGGAAGAAAATGGAACTGATTAAAGAATTGCCAGATGTGTTTGAAGAGTTTGCCGAGCAGAGACAGAAATCATTTCTTGCCATCAAAGAATTAAAAGACAGGGGAGTGCCGGTTGTCGGTACTTTCTGTACGTATTTCCCGGTGGAGATCGCCATGGCTATGGGAGCGGCTACAGTAAGCCTTTGCTCTACATCCGATGAGACGATCCCGGCGGCAGAGAAAGATCTGCCGAAGAACCTTTGTCCGCTGATCAAGTCCAGCTATGGATTTGCGGCTACGAAGAAGTGCCCGTTTTTCTACTTCTCCGATCTAGTCGTAGGGGAGACGACCTGCGACGGAAAGAAGAAGATGTATGAGTATCTGGGACAGTTCAAGGATGTATTTACGATGGAACTGCCGAACCGTCAGACAAAGGACGGACTGACACTCTGGAAGAATGAGATCATCCGCTTCAAGGTATATCTGGAGCAGAAATTTCATGTGGCAATCACAGAGGAGCATATCAGAAATGCTGTCAAAATTCAGAATGAGGGAAGAGTGGCACTGAAGCGTCTTTATGAGCTGATGAGGCTGGATCCGGCTCCGATGACTGGACAGGAGCTGTTCAGTGTCTTGTACGGAAGTACGTTCAAGCCGGATCGGTCAAAAATCCCAGGAGAGGTGAATGCAATCGCCGACAGGGTAGAGAAGGAATACGCAGAGGGTAAGATGCTTGAGAAGAAGCCTCGTATTCTTGTGACAGGATGTCCGATCGGTGGTGCTACTGAGAAGGTCATCAAGGCGATTGAAGATAATGGCGGTGTTGTCGTTACCTTTGAAAACTGTGGCGGCGCGAAATCAGTCGACAGACTGGTAGAAGAGGATGCGGAGGATATCTACGAGGCAATCGCCAAGAGATATTTGAGTATCGGGTGCTCTGTTATGACTCCGAACCCGAATCGTATTGAGCTTCTTGGAAGACTCATTGACGAGTACCAGGTAGACGGAGTCGTTGAAATGATTCTTCAGGCATGTCATACATACAATGTAGAGAGCCTTGGAATCAGAAGATTTGTAAATGATGAAAAACACAAACCATATATCAGTGTAGAAACAGACTATTCTCAGGCAGATATCGGACAGCTCAACACAAGAATCGCCGCTTTTATCGAAATGCTGTAAGAGTATAAAAAGAAAACCGGCCGGACTATGTAATCATACATGGTCCGGCCGATGTTTGTAAATTAATCTCCGACAGCTTTCTTTATAGATTGTCTGGGTTCCTTTGCGTGAAAGGATTTCCTCGATTCTCTGGCATATACGACCGGATAGAGCAGTGTCGCAAGACATCCGGCCAGTGTCACATCAATGACAGAATGCTGTTTTAAGAACATGGTCGCAAGGATGATGGAGATACCAAGTACAAGCGAACCGTAGTGAATCACCTTCCGCCTGGAAAGAACCCGGTTATGGGAGATGGCGATACAGACTCCGATGGAGTTAAATACATGAATACTTGGAAGCACGTTTGTCGGCGTGTCCACCTTATACAGCATCTTTACCATATCTACAAAAATATTGTCCCGTTCAAACTGAACCGGCCTGAGATCCAGACCGTTTGGATAGAGGGTCGAGATAATCAGGAATATGGTCATTCCGGTAAAGAGAAAGGCAGCCATCTTATAAAACCCGGATACATCATTGAAAAAGAACCACAGAAAGGTGACTACAATAAACGCAAACCACAAAAGGTAAGGGATGATAAAATATTCGATAAACGGAATATAGTCATCCAATGCCGCATGGATCACATGGAAGTCAGAATTCGCTGTTATGTGCCGCTCAAGATAGTAAAACCAGGGCATATAAATCAGAACATATAAAAATACCCAGGCATGTTTATACTGTTGAATCAAAGCTTTGCACTTACTTCTTGAAAACATTCGGATTTCTCCTTTAAAACTAGTGATAATAGTAAGCCGGATTATTCCAGACTCAAAGTTGTCTCGGCGGTCTTGCTGCCCGCACCGAAGGTTTCATAAAGCTGAAGCGTCACATCAGACTGGTCGAGCAGGATGAAGGACGTGCAGACACGTACACTATCCCCTTTACCGACCTCTGCGCTCTCATTTTCAGAGAGCGGTTCGTCTGATACAATGGTAGGATCCAGCGTTGTGTCATCCTGCATTGCTTTAAAGGTGACAGCGACAGAAGGAACCAGAGCCTCTGAGCTTTTATTTGTGATTGTGTAGTAAACCATCAGGGCGTCCTCGCCCTCATAATCGGTTCCAGTCTCGATCTTTTCAAAAGAAACTGTGAAATCATCAGTCGTCAGGCGAAGTGATTTACCGGAAACTATGGAACTCTCCGGTACAAGATAGTGGGACGCATAGTATACGCCGACTGTCAGCGCCACAATGATGATGAAAATCAGGATCCTCAGAGCTGGGTGAACCTCCTTTGCACAGCAAAGAGCAAAGAGTAAAATCGCGCCGATCAGAGCGGATACAAAAAGCAGAATCTGTACTGTAAACACAGAACCCGGCACGAAAAATCCTCCGAACGCTCCGCCAAGATAAAAGATACAAGGTATCAAGAAGGCAGGAACGCTGTTTTTACGGTGTGTACATAAGACAATCACACCGCCAATCAAAAAGCAGACCGCAAGGATCATACCGGCGATTCCTGTCAGACCAGGCGTATGTATGAACGTCGTGAAGATCCCGGAGTCATAGGCCTGATAAGCAAGAAAAGCGGCGCACAGGATGGAAACGATTCCGATCAGAATACGAAGCCCGCCAAGAGCCGGTTCACCCGGCTCTTCAGGAAGCAGTTCATCAGACTCTTTTTCATCGGAGGATTTCTCATCCTTTATATTCAGCATGGCCTCATAGTTGGCCTTCATTTCTTTTTCACGTTCATTTCTGACCTCTTCCGGTGGAATATTGGAGTAGGTCTGCTCCAGAGCGGCCGGCTTCGGATCTTCTTCTACCGGAGTTGACGGAGCTGTCTCTTTCTTTCTGACCGGTTTTTTATTCTGAAACCGGTTCAGAGTTTCCTGGCTGAATTTCTTTTTGCAGGAATCACATAAAAAATAGCCAGGAGATTTTTTGCTTTCCCGCAGCTCATTGCCACATTTCGGACATTTCATTGTATTTCTCCCCTTTTCATTTGTATGTCCAGTTTCTGGCTGTATCATTATATTTATACCACCAGTAAATCTTAGTATACCACAGATTTTATGAAAAATGATTGAATATTTTATAAATATTTAAAGAAATCCGCCTTTGGAGCAGGGCCAAAGAACCGTACCTCCAAAGGCGGAACAAATATCAAAATCAATTATTTCTCAGGTCTTGGCATTTCCCATGCCTGGTGATCCGTGTGCAGAAGCATATGGGCCTTGTGGGATAATGGCTGCCCCATGAAGTCTGCATAGAGCTTCTGAACGTCCGGGTTCTCGTGGGAGAAGCGAAGAGGTGCGTTTTTTGTCGAGGAAGTAGAGGTTCTGTCCACGCTCGTAAGCAAGCTCTTCGCCATCATGGATGACCTGCCCGCCGCCTCCGACACAGCCGCCAGGACAGGCCATGACTTCCACAAAATCATAGTGAACTTCCCCGCGCTCAATCTGCTGGAGCAGACATCTCGTATTGCCAAGTCCGCTGACAACAGCCGCTTTTACTACCGCATCGCCGATCCGGATTTCAGCGGATTTTACGCCCTTGCCGTCATTGCGGACATCCTGGAATGCATCCGGATCCGGGTTTTTGCCTGTTACGAGGTAGTATGCGGAACGAAGGGCAGCCTCCATAACACCGCCGGTTACACCGAAGATGACTCCGGCTCCCGTGTACTCTTTCATCAATCGGTCAAACTCCC
>ENA-OQHL01000950-OQHL01000950.1-human-gut-metagenome-genome-assembly--contig:-NODE-950-length-16801-cov-3.187717_pt1 | contig 16801 bp, 18 predicted proteins | sample MGYA00242565_ERZ504723 | MGnify/ENA primary metagenome ERZ504723 (study PRJEB26092, sample SAMD00036211) | human gut metagenome | host: Homo sapiens | study: EMG produced TPA metagenomics assembly of... | reverse complement strand
ACCGTTTCCAGGGGTTAAAGAAACATTGTCTGTTTTGCAGCAGCGTGGAATAAAAATGGCTGTTGTTACTTCCAAAAATGGATTAAGCCAATGGCCAAATCGCAGGTTTGCAGTGTATGGGGTTGGAAACCTATATAGAAGCGGTTATTGGATGTGATATATGCCAACATCATAAACCACATCCAGAACCAATGGAGAAAGCCTTGAGCGCTCTTAAACTGAAAGCTGAAGAATGCCTTTGTATAGGCGACAGTCCTTTTGATTTACAAAGTGGACAGGCGGCAGGCTGTTATGGTACGGTAGCTGTTAGTTATACCAGCTTTGACTGGCAGGAAATGCTTGATGAAGGTAATCCAACGTATATTCTGAAAGAAATGCCAGATTTGATAAAGATTATTGATGATTTGAATAATAAACACTAAGGAGGACAATATGCGTAAAATAGCAATCATAGGTGGAACAGGAATCTATAGTCCGGAAACGTTACAATGTTTTGAGGAAAAGGTGATTCAAACTCCTTATGGAGCAGCTTTATGTAATATTGGAACAATGTGCGGCAATCAGGTAATTTTCATTACCCGTCATGGTGTGGGACATAAAACAGCTCCGCATAAAGTAAACTATCGTGCAAATATCTGGGCACTGAAAAGTCTCGGTACAGAAGAAATTTTTGCGACTACTGCAGTTGGATCTTTAAATCCTGATATGGAACCCGGACATTTCGTTGTACGTGATCAGGTTTTAGATTTTACGAAAAGCCGTATCAATACTTTTTACGACAATCCAGAACGTGGTGTCGCTCATGTTGATTTTACCAATCCTTACTGTCCAAGATTACGAGACAAAGTAATTAATTGTTTATATAAAACAGATATTATTTTTCATAAAAAGGCTGCTATGTATGTACTGAGGGACCTCGCTTTGAAACTGCTGCTGAAATAAAAATGTTTGCAATGTTGGGCGGTGACCTCGTTGGTATGACTAATATGCCGGAATCCTTGCTGGCCAGAGAAGCAGAAATGTGTTATACAAATTGTTCCATAGTTACTAATATGGCTGCCGGAATTTCTCCGACACCTCTTTCTCACAGTGAAGTAGTTGAAGCTATGGATAAAAGTATTAAAAATATGGAACAGCTTATCAGCGCCTTTATTGCTGCTAATGAAGCTGATAGTATGGAGTGTGGATGCCCGCAGTGTATGACTGAATTTGGTGGTTTTACTTTATAAGGAGCCTGTAAAAATGGTTAAAACTATGGAATGGCAGGGACAGAGCCTGCTTTTATTAGATCAGACGAAGCTGCCATCAGAAATTATAACTATTCTTTGTAAAGATTACCGTAGAGTAGGAGAAGCAATAAAACGTTTGGAAGTACGAGGAGCACCTGCTATTGGTGCGGCTGCGGCCTTTGGAATGGTATTAGGATGGCAGGAGCTTGCATCAAGATATGCTGATTTCAGCCAGGAAACTCTTTTAATAGAGTTCAAAAAAATAAAAACTTTTTGCTTTCTACTCGCCCGACAGCAGTTAATCTTGGTTGGGCAGTTGAAAAATATATAAACATGCTGTTGCTATGATAAATGCACAGCAATCTTTAAAAGCTATTGAAACTTCATTGGGAAATTTAGCCTGTAAAATTTATCAGGAGGATATTGAAGTCAATAGAAGGATTGGTATCTATGGGGCCGCATTATTGCCGCAGCAAGCCAGAATACTCACGCATTGTAATGCAGGAGCTTTAGCTACCTGTGGATGGGGAACTGCCTTGGGGGTTGTCAGACAAGCTTTTTTGAGATGGACGGCTGGAGATGGTATACGCAGATGAGACACGACCGTTATTACAGGGGGCGCGTTTAACAGCCTGGGAATTAATAGAAGATAATATTCCTGTTACTTTGATTACCGACAATATGGCAGCCTGGGTTATGCAAACTCAACATATAGACTCTGTTATAGTCGGCGCAGATAGAATTGCTGCCAATGGTGATACGGCAAATAAAATCGGTACTTATGGAGTGGCATTGGCTGCAAAATATCATCAGATACCATTTTATATTGCTGCACCGATCAGTACTTTTGATTTTACTTTAGAAACTGGCAAACAGATCCCTATTGAAGAACGTTCTGCTGACGAAGTACGATTGCTTCATAGTGTGGTAACAGCACCACAGCAGGTGAATGTTTTTAATCCTGCTTTTGACGTCACTCCGGGAGAACTGATTACCGGCATTATCACAGAATATGGTGTTATATCTGCGCCATATATAGAAAATATAAAAAAATTGCAGAAAATACTGCAAGAGGAGGACTAATATTAACTATGGAAAGTATGATTCGTGATATAGCTTTAGCACCATCCGGAAAGCAAAAAATCTCTTGGGTAAAGGAGCATATGCCTTTGCTCAATATTCTTAATGAAAAATATAGTAAAAAATCAAATTTTTTAATGGTTTGAATATGGTAGTTACCATTCATTTAGAAGCGAAAACTGCATATTTGGCCCAAGTACTCAAAAATGCTGGCGCTAATGTAGTGGTAACCGGCAGCAATCCGCTGTCTACTCAGGATGATGTAGCTGCAGCGTTAGCTGATAGCGGTGTTACTGTTTTTGCAACCCATAACTGTACTGATAAAGAATACGATACGTATCTCAGCAAAGCATTAGATGTTGAGCCTGATCTTATCATTGATGATGGCGGGGATCTTGTCAATATGCTGCACGGTGAACGCAAAAATTTGGTTGCCAAACTTATTGGCGGCAGTGAAGAAACTACTACTGGCGTGCATCGTTTAAAGGCTTTATCCAATAACGGTAAGTTGGCTTTCCCCATGATTGCAGTTAATGATGCTTATTGCAAATATCTTTTCGATAATCGTTATGGCACTGGCCAATCTTCTTGGGATGGTATTATGCGCACTACAAACCTTTCTGTTGCAGGAAAAACAGTAGTCGTTGCTGGTTATGGCTGGTGCGGCAAAGGTGTAGCAATGCGTGCTAAAGGATTAGGAGCTAATGTTATAGTTACTGAAATAGACCCTATTAAAGGGATAGAAGCTGTTTTTGATGGGTTCAGAGTAATGCCTATGCAGGAAGCTGCTAAATATGGCGATTTCTTTGTCACCGTTACCGGCTGTAAAGATGTTATCACAAAAGAACATTTTGCTGTTATGAAAGATGGAGCCATTCTTAGCAATGCTGGTCATTTCGATGTTGAAATAAACATCAAGCATCTTGAAGAATTAACTGTAGAACCGTCGTATGAGGTTAGAAAAAATATCAGAACTTTTACGATGTCAAATGGCCGCAAAATAAATTTATTGGGAGAAGGCCGTCTTGTAAATCTGGCCTGCGGCGATGGACACCCTGTAGAAGTAATGGATCTTTCTTTTGCTATGCAGTTTTTAGCAATGAAATATCTGTGGGAACATAAAAATGAACTTGAAAATAAACTTTATGTTTTACCAGAAGAGTTGAATACAGAAATTGCTGCGCTTAAATTACAAGCTATGGGTGTAGGTATTGATAAGTTAACGCAGGAACAGGAAACATATCTGCACCAGGCCTAAAGGAAGTGTTAATCTTGCAGGATGATCTCATTATTGATGCGGCTCGTAGACAAATAGTTACTGCAGGCATAAAAATGGTCGAGCAAAAAATGATTGCAGGATCTTGGGGAAACCTAAGTATAAAAATAGATACTTCACGTTGTGCAATAACACCATCTGGACGTAGTTATGACAGCTTAAATACTGAAGATATTGTTGTTGTGGATATGCAAGGTAATAAAATAAAGGGAGCTTTGATTCCTTCATCAGAAACACCTCTGCATCTGGCAATCTATAATGCTATACCTGCAGCACAAGCCATAGTTCATACACATAGTGTTTATGCCAGTGCCTGCGCTGCGCTGCATAGATCGATACCGGCGTTAATTGAAGATCTGGTGCAAATAATAGGCGGTAGTGTGGACGTTGCCGAATATGCGTTACCGGGAACAAAAGTATTAGCTGAAAATGCCTTAATAGCTTTACAAAATAAAAAAGCTGCATTACTAGCTAACCATGGAGTTGTATGCTGGGGAATTTCTTTAGAAACTGCTTTAATGACTGCTGAAATAGTTGAGAAAGCAGCACATATTTATTGTATTTGTGAAACTATGGGCGGTGCTAAATTATTACCGGAATCAGACATTGCTATAATGCATGATTTCTACAAGCAGCATTATTCTAAACGACAAATAGAAAAGGGAGATGACGTACTTGAGTAAATTACTAATAAAAAATGTAGAAATAATTTCTGCTCCCGATAACGAAAAATATTTTTTAGGCATTGATAATGACACTATCAGTGTTATCAGCAAAGAAATGCCAACAGGTTTTGAAAATGCTGAAATAATCAATGCTTCTGATAAGATTGCAGTGCCTGGTCTGGTAAACACTCATACACATGCTGCTATGACTTTATTGCGCAGTTACGCAGACGATATGGTATTGATGGACTGGCTGCAAAATAAAATCTGGCCTGCAGAAGCGGGATTAAATGATGAAGATATCTATTGGGGCACAATGCTTTCAATCGCAGAAATGCTTAAAACAGGAACTACATGTTTTGCAGATATGTATTTTGCAATGGATAAAGTTGCCCAGGCAGTGAATGAAACTGGTATTCGTGCTTCTTTAAGCCGTGGTCTGGTTGGACTTACACCAGATGCTGATGAAAAACTGCAGGATAATGAAATGCTTTTTAAAAACTGGCATGGAAAAGCTGATGGCCGTATTAGAGTAATGTTTGGTCCTCATGCTCCCTATACTTGTCCTGTCCCATATTTAAAGAAAGTTGTAGCTAAAGCCGGTGAATTGAATGCGGAAATTCATATGCATTTATGTGAAACGGCAGGAGAAGTAAGTGATTGTGTAAAAGAGCACAATATGACACCTATAAAACTAATGAATAGTTTAGATATGTTTGATTGCGGAACTTTAGCTGCACATTGCGTGCATGTAAGTGAAGCAGACTTGGATATAATGGCTGATAAAAAAGTCCGTGTAGCACATAATCCGCAGAGCAATCTAAAGCTGGCCAGCGGTATTGCTCCAGTGCCGGCAATGCTTAAACGTGGTATTATAGTCGGTTTAGGTACTGATGGAACGTCCAGCAATAATAATTTGGATCTTTTAAGAAGAGTGCCGTCTGGCAGCTATGCTTCATAAAGGAATAAGCGGTGATCCATTGCTTATTCCCGCCCAGGAAGCTTTAAAATTGGCAACTAAACAAGGTGCTTCGGCTTTGGGATTTACTGATGTAGGAGAGATTGAGGTAGGTCAGAAAGCTGATATTGTTCTTTACGATATGCAGAAGCCTTATTGGTATCCACGCCATGATCGTGTTTCTTTACTGGTTTATGCTGCAAGCGCAACTGATGCTGATACAGTTATTGTCAACGGTAAAGTTTTAATGAAAAATGGCGAACTGTTGGAAATGGATGTAGAAAAAATTTATGCGGAGGCCAATATGCGAGGCCATCGCTTAACTTAGATTAAAGCAAAAAAAACTTTAGGAGTGACGAGAGTGGCAAAAATACTTGTAAAAAACAATTTAGCACCTGCTGTTTATGAATTTATTATTGAAGCGCCAATGATAGCTCATAAATGCCAACCCGGTCAATTTGTTATGATTCGTACAGATGAAAACAGCGAACGTATCCCTTTGACTATAGCTGATTTTGATCGTAAAAAAGGGACAATAACTTTGATTGTGCAAACAGTAGGCAATACTACAACACATCTTTGTGAAACTTTTATTGTTGGTGATGAAATTTTAGATGTTCTTTGGCCCATTAGGAATGCCTTCACATATGGGTAAATTCGGTACGGTTGTTGCGTTGGTGGCGGTATCGGCGTTGCACCGGTTTATCCCATTGCTCGTGCTTATCATAAATTGGGTAATAAAGTCATTTCTATTATCGGTGCCCGCAATAAAGATCTGATTATTTTTAAAGAAAAAATGGAAGCTGTCAGTGATGAATTGATTATTACTACTGATGATGGAAGTGCTGGTCAGAAAGGCTTTGTTACAGATCCTCTGAAAGCAATGCTTGAAGCCGGTGAAAAAATTGATTTAGTCTTGGCTATTGGACCTGTTATTATGATGAAGAATGTTGCAGAAACTACCCGACCCTATGGAACACCGACTACTGCAAGTTTAAATACTATTATGGTTGACGGAACCGGAATGTGCGGTGGGTGTCGTGTCAGGGTAGGGGATGAAAATAAATTTGCATGTGTTGACGGCCCGGAATTTGACGCACATTTAGTAGATTTTGCTAATCTTGTTCAGCGTCAGCAAATGTATAAAGGTCAGGAAATGCTTGAATATAGCTGCGGAGGTCATTGCAAATGCGTGGAGGAATGAGAAATCCTATGCCGGAACAACCGGCTGATATAAGAAATAAAAATTTTGAAGAGGTAGCGCTTGGTTATGATATGGCAACTGCTATCGATGAAGCACAGCGTTGCTTAAATTGTCCTAAACCGCGCTGTGTTGAAGGTTGTCCGGTTAATGTAGAAATACCAGCTTTTATTCAAGCTATTGCTCAAAGTAAATTAAATGAAGCTATAACTATCCTGAAACGTAAAAATAGTTTACCAGCTGTTTGCGGACGCGTTTGTCCTCAGGAAAATCAGTGTGAAAGTAAATGCGTTTTAGGTATCAAAGGAGAATCCGTTGCTATCGGACGTCTCGAACGCTTTGTTGCAGATTATGCTCGTGAGCAGGGAATTGATATCACCAAAACTGATATAGATTCATCAAAAGATAAAAAGATAGCAATTGTTGGCAGTGGTCCTTCAGGTTTAACAGCTGCAGGAGATCTTGCGAAAATGGGCTATGATGTTACTATGTATGAGGCTCTTCATGCTCCAGGTGGAGTTTTAATGTATGGTATTCCACAATTTCGCTTGCCGAAAGAAATTGTAAAACACGAAATTGACGCCTTAAAAGATTTGGGGGTAAAAATAATCCCTAATGCCGTCATTGGCAGAACCTTCACCATCAAAGAATTAATGGATGAAGAAGGATTCAGTGCCGTTTATGTAGGTACAGGTGCTGGATTGCCACATTTCATGCATATAGATGGCGAAAATTTAAATGGAGTCTATTCTGCAAATGAATTTCTTACTAGAGTTAATTTAATGCGTGCATACCAATTTCCTAATGTTGCAACTCCTGTATATGTAGGTAAAAATGTTGCCGTTGTCGGTGCTGGAAACGTTGCTATGGATGCCGCGCGTACAGCAAAACGTCTTGGCGCTGAACAGGTATATATAGTTTATCGCCGCAGCGAAGACGAAATGCCGGCTCGCAAAGAAGAGATAGGCCATGCTAAAGAGGAAGGCATTGAACTGAGACTGCTCAATAATCCTACTCGTATTCTCGGAAATGATAAGGGCTGGGTTAATGGTATGGAATGTATAAAAATGGAACTTGGTGAACCTGATGCATCAGGACGGCGCTCTCCTGTAGAAATCAAAGGTTCAGAATATGTTCTTGATGTTGATATGGTAGTTATGGCGATAGGCCAAGGGCCTAATCCTTTACTCAAACAAACAACACCTGAACTGGAAACTAATAAACGCGGCAATATTGTTGCTAATGAAGAAGGTGCTACATCTATTCCTGGTGTTTTTGCCGGTGGCGATATAGTTACTGGTGCGGCAACAGTAATTTCTGCTATGGGAGCCGGTAAAAAAGCAGCTTTGGCAATTGATGAATATTTGTCAAAACATTAATTAAAAATTTCTTTCTCTGATAATAATAACCGTATAAAATATCCGGCAAAAATTTGCCGGATATTTTTAATTTTCTATTCATATTTGTTTTTATTTTACTTAACTTCAGAATGGTAAAAACTTCTATGATATGTTAAAATAAATAAGATAAGTTTTATATTAAAAATTTTTCTTCGAGGTGAATAAAATGCAATTTCCATTAGTATTAGGAGTTTCTGCACGTCATGCTCATTTATGCCGCGAGCATATGAACATTTTATTTGGTGAAGGGTCTGAATTACACCCAAAAAAATATATTGGACAACCGGGACAGTATTCTTCGGAAGAGCAGATTACTTTAGTAACTGCTAAAGGTGAGATGAAATTAAGGATCATCGGTCCTTTGCGTAAATATACACAACTGGAGCTATCTTTTACTGATGCCAGAAAAGTAGGTCTGAATCCTCCAATTCGAAATTCTGGAGATATTAAAGAATCTGCTGGAGGAAAATTAGTAGGACCTAAAGGTGAAGTAGAAATTACAGAAGGTGTTATTATAGCTGCACGGCATATCCATTTATATCCTGAAACAGCAGAAACATATGGTTTAAAAGATGGTGATATCGTTTCTATCCAAACAAATGGAGAACGTGCTTTAATTATGAATAATGTTTTAGTGCGTGCCGGTGAAGGGAATGCTGATGAAGTACATATTGATACTGACGAAGCTAATGCATGCAATTTAGACAGTGGTATGATGGTTGAAATTATTACAAAATAATTAACGAGGTGGTAAAGTGATAAAATTCTTGATATTTCTATCCCTGTTAATTCAATTGTCATTACTAAATATCGGTTATGCAAAAGAATATCGTAATCCTGAAGCTGGCTTTAAAATAAACATACCACAACAGGAAATAAACATTGTAAGTAAAAATTTTTATGGTGGAATGCAGCCTAATGGTAACTTTATTTACGTTTATAGCCTGAATCAAAAACAGGCATCAGATTTATTAGAAGAAAATTTCACTACAGATGCTTTTAATGATGATTATACGGCAATTGAATTATTGGAACGTTCTGGTATTGATCCTCAAAAAGCCAGTCTTAAATTATTGGATCCTGTTCTCTACTGGCCTTCAGATAAACCTTTTATTAAACAGCTGCCCAATGATGTTGCTTTTAATATTCAAACTCAAAAAATCCATGGCAGAAAAAGTTTAAATATGCAGTTTACTGAAAATATGGAAAACGAAATTAAGGATAAAAATTCATATTTATGTTCAATTGATTTGCTTTCTGCAAATAACAGATTATACGTAATCAGTACCAAAGTCTTAAACAGCCAAAAAGAGTCTGAAGTATCAGCTGAATCAATACGTAACGAGTATCGAAAAGGTGTGTTAATAACAAAACCTTCTGCAAATACTAATACATTAATTTACACTGATAAAATAGGAAAATTTAAATTTGATCTTCCTGAAAATTGGTATTATGTTCAAAGTTACTTTTCTGATAATCCTAAAGCTTGTTTGACTTTTGCCTTACCGTTGGAAACTTTGGAAAAAATTAAGGAAAAAACTCAAAATTTGGAAGCGAATGACTTAGATAAAGAGAAAATAGCTGATAATGTTTCCGAAGAAAATATAGCGTCATGGATGGATTTACTAACAGAAAGTGTATGGTCAGTTTCCTGTGAAACAAAAGAATTTGAGACAGCTGCTTATTTAGAAAATCCAGAAGCTACTAAAGCAGAGATGCAGTTGTTGTTTTCAGAGCTAAAAAACTATATTGAAAGCAGCCGCTACTATAAAAACAGTAAGTTTGATTTTGATGTCAATATTACTCCTAAAATAGGATATATAAATTTCGATCTATCATTTAATTTAAAAGATAAAAAAGATTTCGACAATACCGGCAGAATTTTCTTTACAAAGAAAAAAGGTGGTCTTGTAGTTTATACATCCACTCTTAGAAATACAGAACAACCAGCTTCTAAAGAACTCATAGAGAATATTAAGATGCTTGATTTACAGTGATTTTGATGCCCCTTTACTTAGCAGTATGAATGCAAAGGAGACATAAATATGAGAAAAACAATCTGTTCAGGAATCATCACATTCGGTATCTTGGTCAGTCTTTCCAGCTGCTATGCTTTCGACTATCGCAGTGAAGAAGCTGGTTTCAGTGTCGATATTCCAGATGATAACACTATTATTGTCAGTAAAGATCTGTTTGCGGCAGGCAGCAATAAGTCTGGCATGCATGGTATAGCAGCTATAAGTCAGCAATCTATTGAAAAATATACGAAAACAGCTTTTGCTACCAATAAATTTGAAAGTGATTTAAAGAAGATAGCTGAAGATATTAAAGCTGGAAAAGATATCTTAGCTGATCCTGCTTATGCTTATCTTACTGTACCGCAAAATGAGTTACAAGTATATATGCAGAAACTTATGCAGGATAATCCACAATCTTTACCTGGTAATAAAAACTATAAAATAACAAAGATTAACAAAATACCAGCATTAGAAATCAACAATGATATGCTGTTGAATTATGAAATAAAATTGCCAATTGCTTATACTCGGAAAGAACAGCAGAATATACAAAAATATAATCCTTATGTTAAATTCAGTGCTGATGGTAAACAGATGACAGCTCAGTACAATTTAATTTCTAAAATTTATATTTTGTCACAAAATGATCAATTATATAACATAAGCAGTGGATATGTTGAGTTTCCTGCAATAGAACAAAGTGAAACAGTTGTTGCAGAAAATAAAGCTGATAAATTTATTCAAAAGTTTACAGACAATAAAGTTGATAAACGTGCATATAAGAAATTCTCTAAAGCGTTTACAAAAAAACTGAATTTCTTTAAACCACAATTATCTAATTCTGAACTTATAATTAAAGATGGTATTTTTAACAAAGAGTTCAAAGTCCCACATAACTGGCTTTACATTCAAAGCAATCAAAAAGTGGAAAATATGCCTGTCAGCTTCTTCTCTGCATTACCTGTCAGCAGCTTGGAAAAGATGGGGAAGGAGTATATAGATTCTAAATTATTTAATATTGAAACTACCAAAATAGGTATGAATGTGGAATCTAATAATATTGACGACTTTGATTTTAGCAAAATTTTAAAAGCTTATTCCGAAGGTGTTATAGGTATTTCGGCAGAATATAAGCCAGCTCGTCCTCATGACCAAGGCCCAAAGCAGTTTTTAGAAAATCCTGTTTTTACTAAAATTATGTTCGAAGAATTTATGAACAAACCGTTTTTGAATCCACGTGAAAAAGCAAAACTAGAAAAGTTTGTTCAGATTAAAAATTTTACACATGATATTGATATCAATCAAGAAAACTGCCTGCTTCAATTTACTTATGATGTAGATTTACATTTGCCACAAACTTTATCTAAAATCAACCGACCTGGTTATGACATTTTTCAAGAAACCGATTTGACAGATTTATATATACATGGGCAAAAGAAAGTTTACTTTGATGCAGATAATCGAATTAATCTGTTATGTTATTTTACACAAGATAAAACGATGAAATCAAATTTGATCCAAAAAGAATACGACAGCTATAATTTATTCAAAAGTTCTTTGTTAAAAGAAAAATATTAAAAAATACTTTCTAACACCTGGATAATAAGTCTTAAAATATTATCCAGGTGTTTTTATCTAAAAATACATCGTCATAAATCGTTTTTAAGGCAAGTGAAAAACAAATTGAATAGAAGTTATAATACAATCGATTAAAACAGCTTAAAAGAGAAATTTACGCATATATGTGGATTTATGTTAAATATTTACGTTATAGAGTTTAACTGTATCAAAAATATCGTTAATACTTGCCGACGGCCGTGTTGCGGTTTGTAATCTTTACGTAACTGTTTTACATAATATATATTATCGGACGTAAAGTGAAAATTGGTAAATTTCGTTGTAGATAGTTGTTGAAGAATAATTTCATTAAACGAACAATTGCAAACAGATGTTTTGACATTCTTACCTGTTCCTGATATAATAGAAACAATTAGAATAGAAATAAATGAACTTACTATCTTTAGAAATTTTTTTGAGTATATGATGATTGGAATTGGAGGCTGGTTTTATGGCAAGAAGAGCACGTTTCAGCGATTTTGATGGAGTTATTACAGAGGAAATGCTTTCCGATCGGCAAAGAGCTATTTTAGATTTCATTCGTGAGCACGTTTATGCTAAGGGATATCCTCCTGCAGTACGTGAAATTGGTAAGGCAGTGGGTTTATCTTCAAGTGCCAGCGTACACACTCATCTGCATAAATTAGAAGAATATGGTTTTTTGCAAAGAGATCCAGCCAAACCACGCGCTATAGAATTGACCCAAGACAGCAGCTGGCGGCAGAAAACGGTCGTTCCTGTTCCTTTGGTTGGCAAAGTCACTGCAGGGCAACCTATTCTGGCAGTTGAAAATGTTGAGGAGACCTATCCCATTCCACTAGATTTGCTTGGCTGTCAAGAAGATGTTTTTATGTTATCTGTTTCTGGAGATAGTATGATCAAAGCTGGTATACTTGATCATGATTACATTGTTGCCAGAAAGCAAAATTTTGCTAATAACGGAGATATAGTTGTTGCTCTTATTGATGGTGAAGAAACAACAGTTAAGCGTTATTTTCGTGAATTACGTTCAATTCGTCTACAACCAGAAAATGATGCCTATACTCCCATAACAGGTACTGATAATATTCAGGTTCTTGGTAAGGTAATAGCAGTATTCAGAATGCTGTAATGCCTATAATACACCAAATAAATATCATAAAGACAGCTATATGATGTCATATAGCTGTCTTTGTTTTCTGAGATAATTAAAAAGCAGATAAGAGGAACAATAAAAATCCTCTTATCTGCTTTTCTATTGATATAAAATTTGAGTTTTTATTTCTCCCCTACCATTTTTGCAGCTGACATAATTGCAATACGCCCGTGCTCAAAAGTAAGTCCTCCTTGAAAATATACATTATAAGGTTCACGGCAAGGGCCATCAGCACTTAATTCTATTGATGCGCCTTGTACAAAAGTCCCCGCTGCCATAATTATTTCATCTTGATAGCCAGGAATTATTGCAGGAACTGGAACAACATGTGCATCAACTGGTGAATTTTTTTGTATGGCTATACAAAAATTACATAAACGCTCTTTAGTTTCCAAACGAATAGTCTGAATTATATCACTGCGTCTATCATTTGCAGAAGGAGTAACCTGATAACCCAGGCGTGAAAATACTGCAGAAGCAAAAATTGCTGTTTTAACAGCTTGCAAAACTATATGCGGAGCTAAGAATAAGCCCTGGTATAATTCTCTGGCCGTATCTCCAAGTGTAGCCCCCATTTCTCCGCCTAATCCTGGAGCGGTTAATCTATATGACGCAAGTTCTACTAAATCCTTTCGGCCAACAATATAACCACCAGTAGGTGCAAGACCGCCTCCAAGGTTTTTGATAAGAGAACCGGCCATTAGATCAGCTCCAACTTCTGTTGGTTCTTGTTTTTCAATAAATTCACCATAACAGTTGTCAACAAAACAAATAATATCAGGCTTTATTGCTTTTACTGCTTTACAGATCGTTCCTATTTCTTCAATTCTTAACGTTTTACGCACACTACTGTAACCGCATGAACGTTGAATATGTATCATTTTTGTTTTATCCGTAATTGCAGCTGTGATTTTTTCAAGATCAATTTGTGAACCAATCATGGGAATTTCTTTATAGACTACGCCTAAGTCAGTAAGAGAGCCAGGGGTTTTTACAGGTACGCCTATGATAGTCTGCATTGTGTCATATGGAGCTCCTGTAGCAGCGATTACTTCATCGCCTGCTTTCAAAACTCCGAGTAACGCAACGGCTAATGCATGAGTCCCTGAAACAAACTGAGATCGTACCAATGCCGCTTCCGTTTTAAAAATATCAGCATATATTTCATCTAATTTTTCTCTGCCAACATCGGAATAGGCATATCCAGTAGTTGGTTTTAAATAAAAATCTGATACCATATGCTTTCTAAAAGCTTGCATAACCTTTTCTGTATTATACAAAGCTGCTTCTTCATAGCTTTCAGCAGCATGTAATACTTCTAATAATGCTTCCTCTTCTATTTTTTTAAAATCAGTCATTTACGTATAGTCCTCATATTATAAATTTTTCGAAATCCTCTAACTGTTCTGATGCCAGACGTACCTTCATAAAAGTACCGTTTTCTTTATATTCTTGTTCTAAAACAGTACCTATAGTATGTAGTTTAGCAGCTTTTTCAGATTCTGTATATGGAATAAGCAGAGTGACTTCTATAGATTTTAATTTCAGATTTTCTGAAATCAGAGCAAGGAGTTCTTCGATACCAATACCACTCTTAGCCGATATACAAACACTATTTTCTTGCTGTGCTAAACGCTGTGCCAAAGCATTTTCAGAGGGAAGTTTATCTATTTTATTGTAAACGGTGAGTATTGTTTTATTTTGTGCACCTATTTGTTCTAAAACCTTATAAACAGCATCACTTTGTTCCTGATATAATTCATGGCTCACGTCAATGACATGCAGCAATAAATCTGCCTCAGCAACTTCTTCTAAAGTAGATCTGAATGCTGCAACTAATTGATGAGGCAAACGTTGTATAAAACCAACAGTATCAGTAAGTATTGCTTCGTGCTTGTCTGGTAATATTAACTGACGTGTAGTAGGATCAAGAGTTGCAAACAATTGATCTTTCGCATAAATATCAGACTGTGTTAATAAATTTAGTAATGTAGATTTACCTGCATTAGTATAACCAACAAGACTTATTGAAGGAACTTGGTTTTTGGCGCGCTTAATCCTATGTAAAGTCCGGACAGCGCGAACTTTTTCTATGGAGTCTTTGATAAAAGCTATACGATCGCGAATACGCCGTCTATCAACTTCTAATTTTGTTTCGCCAGGACCGCGGGTACCAATACCGCCGCCTAAACGTGATAAAATAAGTCCTTTACCCATAATTCGCGGTAGATTATATTGCAGCTGTGCTAATTCTACTTGTAATTTTCCTTCATTAGTACGAGCCCGCTGGGCAAAAATATCCAAAATTAAAGCTGTTCTATCAAGAATACGAACACCCATTACCTGTTCTATATTTCTTTGCTGCGCCGGTGTCAGTTCATCATCAAAAATGCACAGATCAATATTTTCCTGTTGTGCATACAAGGCCAGCTCCTGTACTTTTCCTTTTCCTATAAAAAATGCCGGATCCGGTTTAGCACGACGTTGAATAAAACGGTTCACTACTACAGCACCTGCTGTATCCGCAAGCTGCTTTAACTCTTCAAGCGAATCTTCAGCAGTCCAACCGCCTTTTATCTGTCCCCAGTCCATACCAACTAAAATGGTTTTCTCTGCTGCTACTGCTAAACTGGAACTACTTGTTTGCTTGTCTAAAATCCGCTCTATTGTATTGATTACATTAAGAAAATTAATAGCTTCTGCTTCTTCCAGAGAAAAAGGTCCATATTCATCGCAGATAAACTGTTCTTCTTTGTCAAGCCCAACTATCATGCCAAAAGAAATTATGGACTGCGTGTAATCAGGTGCGGTAACACCTATTGTAACCATGGCATCGAATTTATTATTTTTTAACGCTGAAAAATCAACTCCACTCAACACTGGATTACCATTTGGATGAGTGTGGACACAACGGATTCCACTTAATCTGCCAATACCTCTGCGACCTTCTACTGCTGGCAGTTCTACACTGTCATTACCACCGATTACAATATTAGTTATTTGCCCGCTTCTAGAAATATAAAGAGAGATTTCTCTGTTTATAAATTCTGTAATATCAGCTAATTTTAAAGCTAATTCCGCAGAAATGAGCTGCCCTAAAGGCACTTGTACATCGTACAAAGCAATTAATTCATTCAAAACAGAATCCCGTATTCCTTTTTTTTTACCTAAAATTTCACGCATGATTTACACCTTAAAGAGCAGACATGGTATTTTACCATATCTGCTCTTCCTTTTCTTACAATTACTGACGAACGCGTGCCGGCTCGACATTTATTTTATAGCCTTTAATCGTGTTTTTGTGCATTACACCCAAAACTTTTTCGGCCATATCTTCTGGGACTTCTACAAAGGTAAACTTGTCATAAATATTGATCAAACCTACTTCTTTGGCAGGAATATCAGCTTCAATAGCAATAGTTCGAACTATATCCTGAACAGTAACTTTTTGGCTGCGTCCAATATTCATGAAAAGACGAACCATGCCAGGACGACCACCAGTATTACTTAAATCTTTCGCCAGAATATCTTCAGGCGAAGCTTCTAAAGCTTTATTACCTTCCTGCATCAGTTTTAACGCAGCAGCAACCACATCTTCAGCATCATATTCTTTTAATAAGCTTGCTGCAATAGGCATATAATCATGATAGTTAGACTGATCCAGCACACTCTGCATTTTGGAAACGATCATTTCACGCTGACGCTCAATAACATTGGCTGTAGTCGGCAATTGACGACGTGTTATTTTGGTTTTAGTAGTGCGTTCGATAAGTTTCAACTGACGGAATTCACGCGGCGTAATAAAGGTCATAGCAACACCAGTATTACCTGCACGGCCGGTACGTCCAATACGATGAACATAGCTTTCCGGATCCTGAGGAATATCAAAATTGATAACATGAGTAATATTATCAATATCTATGCCGCGGGCAGCGACGTCCGTAGCGATAAGAATATCAGCTGTTCCGTCACGGAATTTCTTCATAACACGATCACGTTGAGTTTGGCTTAAATCGCCATGTAAACCTTCAGCCATATAACCGCGGCTTCCCAATGCAATAGCCAGATCATCAACACCTTTTTTAGTGCGGCAGAAAATAATCAGCTTACCATCTATTTCTGCATCAAGCAAACGACATAAACCTTCGATCTTATCCTTAGTTTCAAAATAATATTGATCGATAAGCGGAACTGTGAGTTCCTCTTTGCTAATCGTAACATT
>ENA-OQHL01000946-OQHL01000946.1-human-gut-metagenome-genome-assembly--contig:-NODE-946-length-16834-cov-3.961633_pt1 | contig 16834 bp, 21 predicted proteins | sample MGYA00242565_ERZ504723 | MGnify/ENA primary metagenome ERZ504723 (study PRJEB26092, sample SAMD00036211) | human gut metagenome | host: Homo sapiens | study: EMG produced TPA metagenomics assembly of... | reverse complement strand
AAAAGATTTAAAAGATTATAAAGTCTTTTGTTTTAACGGAGAACCGGCTTATGTCAGAGTAGATTCAGATAGATTTCAGAATCATAAATCGGATATATTTGATATAGAGTGGAGACGGATAAAAAATGTACATACACGGTATCCTTGTTCAAATGATAATATAACGAAGCCGGATTGTATAAAGGAATTACTTACATATGCAAAGAAATTGTCTGAACCTTTTTTACATGCGAGAATTGATTTTTATATCATAAAAAACAAGATTTATTTTGGTGAAATTACATTTACAAATGGAGCAGGGTTTGACCGTTTTTCTTCTTATGAATGGGATAAAGAAATGGGAGATAAACTGCGTTTAAGGAAGGTGCGGTATTCGTAGTAGAAAGGCGGCTGGATACAATGAAAACAAGAATTTTTGAAGTAATTAGGCCCCAGTGCACCATGATTCAAAGGGGGGAATGCGACTGTTATTGAAGAAATCAAGAGATCGGAAGTTGATAAAACATTTAAGTTGGATGTATACCCGTCGTATAGAGACGGCAATAAAATTTTAGTATTGTTTTATTCTTTTTTTGCATATTGCTTTTTTTATTTTACAAAAAGAAATTATGATATTTATCATATTCATATGGCCTCAAGAGGAAGTACCTTTCGGAAGGGGTATTATGTAAAAGCCGCAAAAAGGTGGGGAAAAAAGGTGATTCTCCATATACATGGAGCACAATATATGGAATTTTATCACGCATTGCCGATAAAAAAGAGAAAAAAGGTGATAGAACTACTCAAGAGTGCAGATTGTGTGATTGCTTTATCAAAAGAATGGAAGAAAAAATTTGATGATGAGTTTGGATTAACAAACTGTTTGGTTATAGAAAATGGTATTAATATGAATCGGCTGAAATCGGCACAGAATAGTACGTCATACCACAATCATACGTTTCTGGCGCTTGGACGATTGGGGAAACGAAAAGGATCCTATGATCTGGTACAGGCAGCGGAAATCGTATCAAAAGAGGTGAAGGATTTAAAAGTTCTTATGGCAGGCGATGGTGAGACGCAAGAAATTCAAAGACTGATTGAAAAGAAAAATTTGCAAAACTACGTCAAAGTTTTAGGGTGGGCAGATTTTCAAACAAAATTAAATTTATTAAAAGAATGTGCAACAGTTGTTTTGCCTTCGTATAATGAAGGGTTGCCAATGGCTATTTTAGAAGGTATGGCCGCCGGGAAAGCTGTTATCAGTACTTATGTTGGAGCAATTCCGGAAGTTATAAAAGAAGAAAATGGATTCTTAATCGAAGCAGGTGATATCAATGCTTTGGCCGAGGCAATGATACGATGTAGTACAGATGGACAAAAGCTGGAAGAGATTTCTAGAAATAATGTGAAGAAAATCCAAGATCAGTTTAGTATGGAGATCATGCATAAGAAACTGGAAAAAATTTATGAAAGTGTACTGTGAAGCAATGATACCGAAAAAAATACATTATATATGGTTTGGGAAAAAATAAAACCAGAGTTGATTCAACAATGTATGAAAAAAACAAAAAGTCTTCTTCCGGATTGGGAGATACATGAGTGGACTGAAGAGAACTATGATATTGAACAATGTAAATATATGAAAGAAGCATATGAAAGAGAAATGTATGCATTTGCATCTGATTATGCAAGATTTGATATTTTATATCGATATGGAGGCGTTATTTAGATACAGATGTAGAGCTTCTTCAAAAATACCGAATATCTTGCTGCGTGATTGGGGATTTACTGGGATGGAATCGAATCAAAAAATAGCACCTGGACTTATTTTTGCCGTTGAGGCAGGGAATGAGATTGTAAAAGAAATCCTTGATAGTTATAGAGCAGATTGTTTTGTAAATTCACAAGGAAAGAGAAATTCCATGACTGTTGTAGATAGAGTGACAGAGATTTTTTTCAGATATGGTTTTCAAAAGAATGGGAAGGAACAAATTATAAAGGGGATTCATATCTATCCTTCGGAATATTTTTGTGCATATGATTTTGTGTCAGGAGAATTTGAAATTACAGAGAAAACGATTTCTATTCATCACTATGCGGCATCCTGGATAGATAAGAAGAGGAGAATCAGGAAAAAGATTCAGAAATCAGTATATAAAATGCTAGGAAAAGAGAAATATATGAAACTTGTAACAATTAAGAGAAAGTTTTTTGGAGTGCGTGAAGAATGAATCTAAAAAATATAGTCAAGAAATTGCGTGGAGAGATTAATTTAGAACAATTAAAAGTAAACGGACTCAAAGTGGGAGAAGGATTCAGTTATGGCAGTTATTGTTTTTTGGATCCCAGTTTCTGTTTTTTAATCCAAATTGGAAATCATGTTACATTTTCAACACGTGTGCATGTTCTGGCACATGACGCGTCAACAAAAAATGATACTGGGATATAGTAAGGTCGGAAGGGTAATGATTGGGGACGGATCATTTGTAGGAGCAAACGTGACAATACTTCCGGGAATTTCTATAGGTTCGAATTCAATTATTGGAGCTGGGAGTGTTGTTACAAAAGATATACCAGAAAATGAAGTATGGGCAGGAAATCCAGCGAGAAAAATAGCCTCTTTAAAAGAATATTCTGCCAAAATAATAAATGGGAAATATAAAAAATATGGAGAAAAGTACAAAATAGGCTGTGGAATTACAGAGGAAGAGAAGCGGGAAATGATTCATGCGCTGGATAAGAGCAAGTGGATTCTCGTGGAGTAAGATATGATACAGACAAGAGAAGATTTAATAGAATATATGAGATGTGATCAAATTGCTTTACATTGTGAAGCATTAAAACGTCCCAGATGGGGAAGAGATGAAATCTGGAGATTTGAAAGATTACTTCGAAAATTGGAGTTCTATTCAAACAATAAATATAATTTACTACATAAATTGTACTATATATTGTATAAATATCGATTTCATAAAATATCAGTCAGGTTAGGGTTCTCAATTCCTATTCATGTTTTTGATAAAGGATTGAGTATTGCTCATTATGGATCGATTGTCGTAAACCATAAGGCAAAAATTGGAGAAAATTGTAGAATACAGGAAAATGTTACGATTGGTTCAACTGGAGGGAGCGATATGGCACCACAAATCGGAGACAATGTATTCATCGCCAGTGGAGCAAGAATCCTTGGAAATATATCATTAGGTAATGATATAGCAGTAGGGGCCAATGCTGTAGTTACAAAAAGTTTTAAAGAGAATCATATCACGATTGCGGGGGTACCGGCTAAAAAAATTAGTGATCACGGTTCCGTGGGCTTTGTATCTCCTAAATTGTGATACAACAAGGAATAGAAACATGATTGGAATAGCGGTAATTAACTATAAATGTTATGAAAAAACAATAAAATGTATTGAGTCTATCCAAAAAACAATACAGACGCCATACAAAATTTATCTGTTGGAAAACGGATCTGAGAATGAGTCTGCTAATATTTTGAAAGAAAAATATTGTAATGACGATAGGATAGAATTACTTATTTCAAATCAAAACCATGGATACGCGAGAGGTAATAATATTTGCATAAAAAGAATGCGACAGGATGGATGCAAATATGGAATTATAAGCAATAATGATATTGTATGTGTTGAGCATACGATTAACAAATTGATTAAAGATTTAAAGGATTATAAAGATTTTGTGATTGTGGGACCGATGATCGTTGATCCGAAAGGAAATTATCAGCAATCAGTAAAGTTAAAAAAGTATAAGCCGGTAGAATACATAATAAAGTCAACGTATTTATCCAGATTTTTTCAAAAATTGATTGACAGAGAAAAAGAGTTGACAAAAGATATTTCTGATTTTATAGAAGTATCTTGGACTTCTGGTGCCTTTTTTGCATTTTCTTTAGAAAAGATGAGAATGATTGGCGATTTTGATCCGGCAACCTTTCTGTTTTATGAAGAATACATTTTGAGTGCGAAGGCCAGACGGTGTAATCTAAAAATCGGATACGACCCTACTGTGAAAGTGATGCATTATCATGCTGTTTCAACAGGCGGAGGACTGAATATTACTTCTAAAATGGAAGCGGATAGAAGCGAAAGATATTATTTTCAGACCTATGAAAAAACGAATAAACTGTATTTGGGACTTTTAAAAATAATCAGATTGATGGAGGTACTTTTTACTTTTGGGAAAAGAAAACAATTTCGGGAGATCAAACAGTATTTTGCGGGAATTGATATCCCATTGCGATAAGAACAAAGTGGAGGAAGACGTATGAATAATTTGATTTCTATAATAATGCCTGCATATAATGCTCAACCATGGATAGAAGAAGGAATTGAAAATATTATTAGACAATCCTATAGAAACTGGGAACTTATAATCATCAATGACGGCAGCACAGATCATACGCTGGAAATTTGCGAAAAATATCAAGCATCTGATTCAAGAATCAAAGTTTTCAGTCAGGTAAACCAAGGACCAAGTGCGGCGAGAAATATGGGACTTTCAAAGATACAGGGAGAGTACTTTATTATGATAGACGCAGATGATCTGCTGCCAGAGAATGCACTGGGGTGTTATATAGAGGCGGCAGAGAAGTATCATGCGGATACTGTAATCGCAGGATATTGTATGATAAATGCGAATACCGGTAAACAGAATAAGTTTTGTTTTGAATATGAAATAGATTTTATTGTGGAAAAAGATGTTAATACATCAATTATGGAGAAACTCATATCAGCAGGATTGATGGCATCAAATTGGAACAAATTATACAGAAGTACGTTAAAACATATCCGGTTTCAGGAAAATCTTTCAGTAAATGAAGATGTGCTTTACTCCGTATCTTCCATATTTGAATCTAAGAAAGTAGTAATTATTCCGCAAATATTATATGTATACAAAATACAAAATCATTCTTCGGTTTCACTTCGGTTTCACCAAGAATTACCGATAGCGCTTGATGCGCTGAATAAGAAATTTCTGGCAGGCAGAACAAAGGGGTTGCGTCTGGGAATAGCTCGTTGGTTGATGAACTATCTTCATATTTATTTTCGAATGGTTTGTATCAATGACAATTCGAGGTTTGAAAAAATAAAGTACATAAAAGAAGGAATAAAAAGTGATGTGTTCCAAAGTTATGGCACATTACAAATAGCAGACACAAATGCAAGAAAAATAGCAGTTGTTTTACTAAGATTACATCTGTATGGGTTATATATTGCCATAATGAAACGAAAAGGGAAGGGTGGAATATGATTGGAATTTTAACATTTCATCGGGCTGCGAATTATGGTGCGGTATTGCAAGCATATGCGCTGCAAGAGATTTGCAATACATATCTGATAGAAAATGAAATTGTAGATTATCGATGCGGCTACATCGAAAAACAATATGACTATCTTCCTCGGGTTTCACCAAGACATGTCAGACAGTTTATGAAAGGAATATACGACATTCCAAGAAAGAAAAAAATACGAAGACAGTTTGATGATTTTATATTGCGTAATTTAAAGACCAGCAAACCGGTACGAAGAAATGAATTATCTGAAATGTATCAGAAATATAAAGTACTGATATCTGGAAGTGACCAAGTCTGGAACCTGCCCATTTCCGGTGGCGATACTACATATTTACTTGATTTTGCTAACAGGAACGTAAAAAAAAATTTCGTATGCTGCCAGTATCGGTTCTAATGAAATAAAAGATGAAGACAGGAAAGTACTGGAAATATATCTAAAAAAATATCAGTATATTTCAGTCAGGGAGCCATCGGCAAAGCAGATAGTGGATACTTTTTTTGAAAAAGAGGCGGTGGTAGATGTAGATCCGACGATCCTTCTTGATATAGAAAAATGGAATCAACTTGCTGAAAAATCCAAAATAAAGGCTGAAAAATTTATCTTTGTTTATATTATGCAGCCATCAGAGCTGCTCTACGACATTGCACTTTGGCTTTCGAAACAGGAAAAATTATCAATATATACCTTATCTATGGTACAAAATAAAAGAAAAATGGGAAAAGACGTCCGGGGCATGGGAGTCTACGATTTCCTTTGGATGATTAAAAACGCAGAATATATAGTGACCAACTCTTTTCACGGAATCCTGTTTTCCTTAAGATTTCATAAAAAATTTTACTGGGCTTTCCAAGAGGGAAAGCATATGTCAAACTCGAGGTTTGAAATGCTTATAGAGCAATATGGTATTGAATGTAGATGTTGCCAGGATATAGAAAGGATCTCGGGAGTGCCAGATATATCTTATGAAAAAATCGAAAAAATTATGGAGCAGCAGCGGAATCTTTCGATACATCGTTTAATGAAAAATATAGAGGATGTGGAGTGATGGAGAAAAACAGCAGAGGCAAACAACTTGCAAAAAATACTGCGATATTAACAGTTGGAAAAATCTGTACTCAGTGTGTGAGTTTCTTTTTATTACCTTTGTATACAGCGTTGTTAGATCCTTCAGAGTATGGAATCGTGGACATATTTTCTACCTATGCGGCATTTATCTTACCATTGTGTAACTGGCAGATGGACATGGGGTTATTCCGCTTTATGCTTGATGTCAGAAATAATAGACAAAAGCAAAAAATGATGGTTTCTACTGTTATGAATACAAATCACTTTCAAGCTGTAGCATTTATGTTACTATTTTTGATTTTACAGTTTTTTTCTGAATCTCAATATAAGGTCTTCCTTGCCTTAGAAGTTGTACTAAATTTATATATGGCTACTTTGCTGCAGGTGGCCAGAGGAATAAAAAGGACAGATGTTTATTCTATTGCCAGTTTTTTATCGGCAAGCCTGTCGGTTATCCTCAATGTTTTGTTTATTGCTGTGTTAAGAATGGGAGCGCTTGGGATGTTTTGCGGAATGATTATTGGAAAATTTGTAACCGATATTTATTTACTTATAGCAACAAAATTCTGGCGTTTTTACAGTGTTAGACAATTTGACCGAAAATTTATGAAAGAGATCATAAGATATTCACTGCCACTAGTACCAAACCAAATTGCATGGTGGGTTGTAGGAGCTTCCGATAGAACAGTAATTACTAAAGTGCTGGGAGTTGCACAAAATGGTATCTATTCCATAGCCTACAAATTTCCATCTATGTATATAACTTTTTATAATATTTTTAATTTGGCATGGACAGAATCGTGTGCGTTACATATTAACGATGATGATAGCGATCAATACCTCTCTTCGGTAATTACAACTATGTTTTCACTTTTTTCATCAATTTGTCTGGGAATATTGTCGGTGATGCCTTTTGCATTTCCGGTTTTTATTAATGAAAAATATAGTGCGGCGTATGTACAAATACCAATTCTGCTGATTGCTGTTTTGTTTCAGTCAGTGGTCGGTCTGATTAGTGTAGTGTATACGGCAAAAAAACTGTCAGCGGTATTGGCAAAGACGTCTTTTTGGATTGCCGCGATCAATTTGGTTACAAATTTGTTATTGATAAAGAGTATAGGACTCTACGCAGCTTCACTTTCAGCATGTTTGGCGTATGCGGTGATGATGATATATCGTTATCTTGATGTACAAAAATATGTGAAAATCAGAATTCCATTGTTAAAAGTAATCAGGGCAGGTCTTTTTGTAGGTTTTGTAGGAGCCACATACTACTCTTCTGATTATATTTTACATGTGTTAGCGCTGATTGCCACAGTCGTTTATGCGATTGTGGAAAATAGAGAACTTTTACTGGCCGTGTTAAGAAATGCTAAAATGAGATGCCGGAAATGAGTGGTGACAGAATGGGAGATACAAGATTTGGAATGATAAGTAAAAAAACAACACAGTTCTTTATTCTTTTTTTCATGGCAGATCATTGTTTATGGCTTATTAATTCTGCAAAACAAAATTTTGTAAATGAAATATGTTGGATTTTCATTTTGATTTTCCTGATTGCTCAATTTGGAATTTCGGGTTTTAAGGAGATTCGAAATAAAAGGAAATATTATTTTTGTTATATTGTTTTGTTTACTGTTTTTATGGGGATTTACTCAACAATTCAATCTTACATACTACATGGACAATCCGTAATTCAAGGAGCGGCACCACAGAGATTTATGATTTCTGGATTCCTTATGTATTTTGTTTTAATGAAATATATTCAGGAAAAAGAGTATGCTCTAGATATGGTAAAAAGAATGTTTTTATTCTTGGGGTACTTAGAACTTGTTTTATATATTGCACAGTATCTGCTTCTTGATCATGTACGATTTTTACAAATCTCATATTCTAATATTCGTCTAGGCGATATTAGAATGAATTTAGGAAGTATTGCGGTGCCATTTGTTGTATTTTATTCGATAAATAATATTTATATTAATAGAAAAAGTTCGTGGAAAGATGCTGTTTCGATAGTAGCTGGATTTTTTTATGCATTTGTAATTGCAAAAACCAGGATTGTACTTGCGGCATATATCATTGCGTTAATTGGCGGGTATATGATATGGAAAAGAGGCGGAAAACGCAAGATTATCGTATTTATAGCACTCATTTTGTTTGTTGTTTTTCTTTCACAGACAAAACTATTTTCGTATTTGATGGATGGTTTGAATAATCTTGATATGTCATCTCAAACAAGACAGGAGGGCCGAATGTTTTATTTGGCAAGAATAAAAGAACATCCAATTTGGGGCTGTGGATATATTAATACCAATCATCCGGGTGCTGTTGCGTACTCTGGGATGAATAATACGGAAAGTGGAATTTACTGGGTAGACCTTGGTATTTATGGACTAACATTTTTCTTTGGGGGCATAGGGTTCTTTTGGTTTATTCTTCTATATAGTAAGATGACAAGAATGGCGTTTTGTATTGCCAGAAAGGGAGATCTTACATTTTGGATGTATATGATTTACTCGATTGTAATTTGTCCAAATGGAACAGGTTTCCTGTGGTATATCAGTAATACGCTGGAATTGATTATGTGGATGTGTCTCATTGAAAGTGAATATAAAGGTACTTTGCAAAAACAGCTAAAGGGAAGAGAAAATGGATGAAATATATGGTTGTTATTTAAACGATGAAAATGAGTTGCTTGAAAGTTCATCCGGTGGTGCGTTTACGGCATTGACAAATGCGATATTGCAAGAAGGCGGTACCATCATTTCGGCTAATTATAATTATGATGAGCATGAACTGCGATTTGAAGCAGCTTTAAATATCGAAAAAAGAAATCAGATGAGAGGATCTAAGTATATACAAGCAAAATCAAATGAATTGTATTCACTATTGAATAAGGAGTTGCACGAGAATGGGAATAAGCCCGTATTGGTTGTAGGCACACCATGTCAAATAGCTGGTGCGAAAGCTTGGCTACAAATGAGAGGCGGGAGAAATAAGAAAAAGATTATTTTATGCGATCTGCTATGTCATGGTGTTTCAAGTCCGGTCATGTGGAAAAATTATATTGGGAGAATTGAGCATCAGAATGATAGTCAGGTGAAGTATGTTTCATTTAAAAATAAGGAGAGAGGCTGGATTAGACCAACAGCAATCATAAAATTTGCAAACCAAAAAAAAATTTTGGCAGAAGATTATGCTCATTTGTACAGGAGTGACAGTTTTATGCGAGAGGCCTGTTACCATTGTAAGTTTTCCAGCATAAAAAGAACATCAGATATTACAATAGGGGATTTTTGGGGCATTGAAAAAATTGATCCGAACTTTGCTAATATGAAAGGAACTTCTGTAGTTTTAATTCATACTCAGAAAGGGAAAAAATTGTTTGAACAGGCAAAAGATGATTTAGTAGTTAGGCAAAGTACATTACAGGATTGTATTCAACAATGTATGGTGCATCCGGTGTATAAACCTAAATATTTTTTTAATATTAGAAAAGATTATGATCGGCACGGTCTGGATTATATTATTGAAAAATATGTTTTATTTGGAGCCGGAGGAATCATAAGAAGAAAAATACATAAAAAAATATTTCAAATAAGATATTTAAGAGGATTATAGTGATGTACGAAAGAGTAATATCGTTAGGCTGGTTTTGCGGTCCGGCATTGGAAATGAAACGAATAGGACTAAGAGATGGATCTTATCCATTTGATTGGATGCTTACACACGATTTTTCAAAGATTATATCCATGATAGAAAGAGGAGAAAGATTTCACTTTTATCATAATGAAATGTTTCAATATCCGGATAATGCGTCAAAATGGTATAACAGCAGATATACAATGAGTTCATTTCACGATTTTTCCGCACAGAAAAAGTTGGAAACTCAATTAGAGAAGGTGGAAGAGAAGTACGAAAGAAGAGCTGTCAGATTTTATAATGCGATTTGTAAAAAGACTGTATTTCTAAGATATATAAAAGATAAAAAAGAATTACAATATATTTTATTACAGGCAGAAAAGATAGAACAAATACTTAAGACATATCATACTGAAAATATCATTATTTATATTGCGAATATGGAATTAAAAAGTTTAGTAAACGACGGATTATCTAGTAAGATCTATTTTGTGGATCCAGATGAAGGCGATACAGTAAATAGAGCATTTTTATTGGATTTGCCTAAGTTACAGGAATTCTTATTAAAGAATGTAAATCCTCCCATATCTCATTATCAAGAGAATACCATTAGAAGAACATTTATACATTTTGGAAACAAAATACAAGGGTTAGGAAGACAGGTGAAAAATAGTAACCGAATTCATCAAGAAGATACATATGAGACGGTGGATGATGAAATTATTTTGTTTCATAAGAAAAGTGAATGTAGTGGTTGTGGCGCATGTCAGGCTATCTGTCCTCAGAATACAATTAGTATGCATGTGATTGATGGTTTTTACTATCCTGTTATTAACAGGAAAAACTGTATCAAGTGTAAGCGATGCATAGAAATATGCCCGTTTAAATGAGCACTCCCTAGGAGGTGATCCTTATTTCCATTATACAATCCATCCTCACGAACATCCTCAAAGCCATCTATGAGCCGTTTGGTTTTGCGCTTCTTCTCGCCGTTTTTTTCATGTTCTTTTACCTGTTTGCAAAAGCAACGAGCTGGACGAAAGCGGTGAAAATTTGGTGGGAAATGTTTCGGAAATCGAAGACATTCCGTCATCTGTTTTTGTTGTCTTTTTATGTGGCGCTGATGCTGTTCCGGACACTTTTAAATAGAAGTATCTGGAGTAATCCTCTATCGAATATTTTGGGCGGCTGGGGACTTTATGGGGACGATGGCGAGCTGACGACAGAAGCCATTGAAAATATAGCGTTATTTCTCCCGTTTACCGCGCTGTTGTACTGGACCTTTCCGGAAAAATTTGTGAATCACAGAAGTACGGTGCGGATGACCGGAAGGGCTCTGGTGATCAGCTTTAGTGTTTCACTTGGAATCGAGAGCCTTCAGCTTCTATTTTGTCTTGGGACGTTTCAGTTATCCGATCTTTGCTACAACTCGATTGGAGGAACGGTGGGCGGTTTGGTGTATCTGGTGTTTCGAAAAGGATACAAAGTGTGGAGAAAAAAACGGTGCGGGGAGAATGAGTTATGAATACACAGGAACGAGATTTTTTAAAAATAATTTCAGCGGCGCTGACCGGACAGACGGCAGAATTTACGGGATATCGGACAGAGGAAGAATGGAAGTGTCTTTATAAAATCAGTGTCCATCAAAACTTATCGCCCATGATCTATGAACAGATCTATCGTCTGGCTCTTTATACGGTTGCTGCGCCGGATATTCGGAATCAGTGGATGAGTGAGACAGTAGCGGCTGCCGGCCGTCAGATTGTGCAGACTGAGCGTTTCGCCAAGCTTTGCGAAACACTTCAGGAACATGGAATTTCGCTATGTGGTTCTGAAAGGGATTTCCTGCAAAATCTGGTATCCCAAGTCAGAGTTGCGGCCTTCTGGAGACGAAGATATATTGATCGATCCTGGAGATTTGCAAAAAGTGGATGAGATTTTGAAAACACTTCATTTTATAAATGAAGAGAGCATCCATGTACCCGACGTGAAAGACGAGCAGGAGATCAGCTACCTTGCACAGGATAATTCCCTGTATGTGGAAGTTCATCTGAATGTCATTGGAAAGGAAAATCAGATGCAACGGCATCTGAATTCACGATTTTATGATAGCTTGGATCAGACGGAGGAAATTATGTTTGAAGGGCATCGATTTTTTGTTTTGGAGCCGACGACACAGATGATCCAGCTCATGTCCCATTTCTACAAGCATTTTTATGGTTCCGGGGTGGGCGTCCGTCAGATGATAGATCTGATTCTGGGGACACAAAAGCTTTCCGGGCGGATAGACTGGAAACAGTTCGAAAAGTTTCTCGAGGAGAGTCATATGAGAAAACTCTTTGCGGCCATTTTGAATGCAGGAACGGATTATCTCCACCTGGATCTTTCCATGGTGCCTAAGGGATTCGTGAATAAAAGTGTGCGTCCGGAAATTTTGATGGAAGATATGTTTACCGGAGGAATTTACGGCTTTGGTGAAAACAATGACCGAAAACTTGCCGGGTTTTCTGCGGTAGCAATAGATTCCGGGGAAAGCAAATGGAAACGGATTCTGTTTCCGTCCCGTATTCGGTTGGGGAGCCGTTATCCGAAGCTTCGTGAGAAGCCGTTTCTCTATCCCTGCTACATCCTTAGAAGATGGTGGGAGCTATTTGGAGAATATGGAACAGGACGTGAGAAAAGGAAGCTTTTGAAAAAGCGGATGACAATCGCCAGGAAGCGAGACAAGGTTTTGAAATATTATCGTTAAATGAGGATGTTATATGGAGCTGTGGCGTAAAGGAACCGGAAAGCTCGGAAAATGTATTTGATTTTCCAAAAAGCGACTGGTAAAAGAATATCATGGAATATGAAAGAGAAACCCATGAAAGAAAGGCTGGTTGTTTATGGAAAGAAAAAGCATTACAAAGAAGTCACTGGAAAATTATGAATCTTTCTTGAGACAGGAAGAGAAGAGTCAGGCCACGGTTGAAAAGTATCTACGTGAGATCCGGGTACTTTCGGTATTTATGAAGGGCGCAAAAATTTCAAAGCCAAAGATTCTGGAGTACCGGGAACGGCTGATCGAGACATATCAGCCTAAGACGGTCAATACGAAGCTTTCAGCAATTAATTCGTATCTTGAATTCTCCGGGCTTTCCTCCTGCGTGGTGAAGTTACTGAAGATTCAGCGGCAGGCGTTTGTAGATGAGGAAAAAGAGCTGACAGAAGAGGAATACCGCCGTCTGCTTGAGGTGGCAAAAAAAAGACCTAATCTGCGGCTTTATTATGTGATTCTCACGATTTGCGGAACTGGAATCCGGGTAAGTGAATTGAAGTTTATAACGGTGGATGCGCTGAAAAGTGGAAAAGTACAGATCCACTTAAAGGGGAAAGACCGTACTATTTTGCTTCCCCAAAAACTACGGGGAAAACTGAATCAGTATGTGAGTATTCAGTCCATCCGTAAGGGGCCGGTTTTCCAGACAAGAAGCGGAAAACCACTGGACCGCAGTAATATTTGCCACGAGATGAAGCAGATCTGCGAGGAGGCAAAAGTAGACAAGGAAAAGGTCTTTCCACACAATCTGCGCCACCTGTTCGCAAGGTGTTTTTATGCGGTAGAGAAAAATCTGGCTCTTCTGGCAGATATACTCGGGCACTCTTCGATTGAGACGACACGGATTTATGTGGCAGAGGGGGTCAGGACACATGAACGGATTTTGAAAAAGATGAGGCTGATTGTATAAAATACCACAGAATGACGATTCTGTGGTAACAGGTAAAAATACGGCAGAATATCAGTATTTTCTATCTCTGATCATAGCTTATTTGACAATGAATAGATCATTATTATTACCATTAGGACAAAAAGAGATACCCGTTTTTCAGGTTTGTAAGCGGGTTTTTTCGTATGTAAAAATATCTATTGACTTTCCCTCAAAAGCAAGATTAAAAATGAGGCGTGACAAAAGAATTTTTTTTAATCGACTCATTTACCACAGAATCGTCATTCTTGTGGTAAGAAAGAAAATGGGAAATGCAGGTGAGTGGGATGAAAAGTACAGAAAAGAGAGAGAAGATTTTCCGACCAGAAAAGATGGATTTAGGGCACAATGAACTGTTGCTCTGGAAAGATAAAAAAGACGAAACACCGTGTGCAGCACTTCCTTATCGGGAGATGCTGTTTGCCTACCTGGAAAGAAAGACGGAAGTGAAGGGAGTGGTTCAGATTCCGCCGGTGGAGGAAATTACAGGAGAGATGGAAGGAAATTTGGTGATATGGAACAGAATGCATCGGTGCATCCGTCTGGATCTGTCCAGTCAGAAGGAGACGGCCGGAGCGTTGTTCATCCGGCTTGCCGAGCACATCCCTTTTGCGTTTCTGGGGCGACGCCGTGGATGCAGGTGGAGAATGAGCAGGATTTTCAGGAGATGGTAAGAATGGTGGATCTGTATCAGGAAATCCATGGGGGAACCTGTTTGTAATGTGGAGAAGAAAAAGCCGTCTGCCTTTTGATGTGGAAAGAAAATGACAGAAGCGGCGTTTGGTGGTACAATAGACAGGACAGATTTGCATGATTGATAAAGGAGGATCGGGATGAAGACCATTTATTTTGCAGGCGGTTGCTTTTGGGGGATGGAGGCATTTATAAAAAAGCTTCCGGGTGTAAAGGAGACGGCTGTGGGATATGCAAACGGAACGAAGGCGAATCCGACTTATGAGGAGGTTTGCAGCCATACGACCGGACATGCAGAGACCGTGCGTGTGGTTTATGACCCGTCGCAGATTACCCTGGAAATGCTGTTGAAAGCATTTTTTAAGGTCGTGGATCCGACAGAACTCAACCGTCAGGGAGGAGATGTCGGTGAACAGTACCGAAACGGTATTTATTATACGGATGAGGAAGACCGGAAGACGATCGAGGCAGCGATCAGGGCCGTCCGTGAGAAATATGATCAGCCAGTAGTGACTGAGTGCCGGAAACTGGTATGTTTTTACGATGCAGAAGAGTATCATCAGGATTATCTCGATAAAAATCCGACTGGATATTGCCACATTAATCTACTTGATGCGGAGGAGTTTATTGAGGAGGAGATGGGAGAGAGAACAAGATGTTAATGCATCCAGAGTGTATGCTTTGTAATCTGAATCAGGTGTATCGGGTAATCAATCTTATGGGGCTTGAGGAAGAGGTGGAGAAGCAACTGGTTTCCAAGGTGCTGGCATTTCTATCGGAAGCGGATTATTCCAGAACAAATTCGCATATTATGGGAGAGACGTGGAAATTGATCACGAAAGAAATTGGTGATCCTGATCCTTATGCCCAGGTAAAAGAAAAATATAATACGTTGCTTTTGCAAGCGGAATCAGAGCTTAGAAATGCGATTTTACAAGTGGAAAATTCATTTCTGGCAGCACTGCGTCTGGCTGTGGCTGGGAATCAGATTGACTTTGCGGGCAGACGAGAAGTTTCTTTTATACTGAAGGAAGTCTATCATTGTATGGAGCAGGAGCTTGTAATTGATGACAGCACTGGATTGCTCCGGGAGCTTGAAAAGACCAGAAAGCTCTTGTATCTTGGGGATAACTGTGGTGAAATTGTGCTGGACAAGCTTTTCATTGAGATGATACGAAAACGATATCCTAATCTTACCGTTTTGTATGGCGTACGCGGCAGGCCGGTTGTCAATGATGTGACTTTGGAGGATGCCAGAATGGTAGGAATGGAAAGGGTGGCAAGGATAATAGAGAATGGTAGTGGAGCTCTTGGAACTGTTTTGAATGAAACATCGCCGGAATTTCAGGAGATATTCAAAACCGCGGATTTGGTGATCAGCAAAGGTCAGGGGAATTTTGAAAGTTTGAGCGAATGTAGGGATCAGCAGATTTACTATCTGCTGATGATCAAATGTGAGCGTGTCTCCAGAGCTTTAAAAGGCCCGGTAAATGGCCTTGTGTGTATGAGAAATCCACTTTCTTAGAGGATAAAGAAAGGCCGTGTCTGCAACTGGCATCTCATTGTTATTGAGTTGCTGTACGCAGATACGGCTTTCCTTATTTCTGGAATTCTTTCCGGAGTATTTCTTTTGGCGGCTCTATCTCATTGGCGATGGTATGTTCCGTCAGTTCTGAGAGTGATTTGAGTTTCTTGTTGATCAGTGGACGCATACAGTTTGGCACATGCTCCTGATGAGCCCGGTGGATAGCCACACATTCCTTGCAGTTGCCGTGATAACGGCAGGCTTTCTGGCAGGGGCAGTGATCTTTCTCCCGATACTCCCGGCGGAATGTGGCGGCGAATTCTTCCTGAAGTCTTAGCCCCTCGGTTCGGTCGCCTTTGTGAAACGCATCCATAGCTTCTTTCTGTATTGGATTCCCTTCGATGATCATCGGTATTCCTCCCTTTGTTTCCCTTTGTACGGCCTTATTCTACCATACTTTTCTCTGATAAAAAGAAGAAAGAAGCGGGCTTAACGGCTGAGCGGTCATCACATAAAGTTCATGGAGCGCACGAGTAATGGCGACATAGAGAAGCTTGGCGTCTTTCGGATGATCCGAATAGCGTGTTTCATCCGGTTCCCAAAGAATTACGCAGTCAAACTCCAGACCTTTTGTCAGGGAGACTGGGAGAACCATGACGCCGTTGTGGAAGCTGGTATCATCTCTGGCCGGGGACATATGAAGTTTCGATTTTAACTTGGCGGCTTCATCTTCTGTACGACAGATGACAGCGATCGTCTCAAATCCTTTTTTTTTGGAACGGACTGGAGTGTCATTTCCAGATGGTGCAGCAGATCCTTGGGAAGAAACGTGAATCACTTCCACCGGTTTTCCGTGGCGGATAACC